>OBHU01000061.1_pt1 | contig 93393 bp, 104 predicted proteins | sample 1519071 | NCBI WGS metagenome assembly OBHU01 (sample SAMEA2452135, study PRJEB22498) | human gut metagenome
ATCTCTTGTATAAACCTTACCTACTAATTCATCTAAATTGCTCACTAAATTCTGATAAGTCTTCCCTTCCACTCTCAAATCTTTTACTTTAGCTTTTAAACAGTTTTCTATGCTTATTTCTGTGCCTTCAAATGTTTTATATTTGCCTGGTGCAAGACTTCCTATTTTATCTCTTCCTGGTATTTGCCTAGTATTCACACATTTGCACCTCCACGCCAATGGAGTTAGTTTCACTTGGAATAATGTTCACGACTTTACTTCCATTTATAACAGACCTATTTCCTCTATTTACTTCTATTTCTTGAAATCCATTTGCTTCTATAAGAATTTTTTCTTCATCAGAACAGTTATCATCAAGCCATATTAAAACACTGTCATCTGTAAAGTTCTTAACCAGAAACACAAACCCAAGTGTATCAAATTCATAACTCATCTGTTGATTTGCAACTGTTGGTTGCCTTATTAATTTTACTTTTGCCATATTTATTTCCTCCTAGCAATTGCTCCTACATTTCATAGCAATTTTTCTATAAACAAAAGGTACTGCTCTAGGCTTTATTTCCTTACTTGGCTTTAACCTATTGCAATACCTTTTTATTTCAAAATCAATATTAACTATCATAAAAGCTTCTCTTAGTATAGATTTGAAGCTTTCCATTATTTCACCTAGTCTTTCAGATAGCTTTTTAAGTGCTTCTTCCATAACTCTCACTCCTTAGTTCCAACTATTCTTCCCAAGAGTACTTTTCTGACATTTTCCCATCTTGTCCTATTTTGCAATAACATTTGTTTCCTGCTAGGGTATACTTTCCATTGTTTTCTATATTAGTATCACAACTTTTATCTCCCCACATACTTCTTTTACAATCTTTACAATAATTATCTCTATCCATAGCTCTTATTCCTCCTTTTGGGTATAAAAATAGCACCTACTCTATTGAACAAGTGCTTTTCAATCTTCTTTAAATTTCTCAGATTCTTCTATATATTTTAAATATTTTTCAAAACTAATTTTTGCTTTTTCTGGTGCTTTATCAGTTAAGATAAATTGTTTTTTTTCTTCATCTATATCCCACCATTCATCATTTTCTTTCCATATAAATAAATCTCCTGGTGCCCTCATGTGAATCAACTCCTTTTAATTATTTTATCAACTTCTTCCATAAATTTCAATGAAAATTCTCTTGGCTTTTTTGAATCATAAAATTCTGCAAATACTTCTGATAAAATCTCACTTCCATCAAGCCTTGTGCTTGAATATATTGATAAATAACTCTTTAGTTTTATAAACAATTCTTTTTCAGATTCAACATTTAATATTTTTTTACTTATATCTATTGTATTTATTTTATATAAATCATGTATTGTGTGACCAATTTCATGTTTTACTATGGCTCTATATGATGTATTGGCAGTGAACCACTTTTCCTCCGATAAGCTTAAATAATATTTTTTTAATATCTCTTTACTTCTTAGCATTTTACCATTAATACAAATAATGTGCTTTTTGGATTGTGCAAAATCTTCATCTTGCATATAGTATTGTAACTTTAAAGTTAAAGGTTTCTTTTTATCCTTTAATATTGGATATTTATTAGCCAACATTGACATATCATCTATAATCTCTTTAACTAATACTACATCACCATCAAACTTTTTAAATTCTGATAAAACAATTCCTTTACTTTCTGCATATCCTCTAAGTTCCTTATATTCTTCCTTTGATATTAAAGTTCCACTCTTAGGCCATATGCTATCATTTATTGTGCTCATTTTATTGCTTAATTCTTTTTTAATACCTTCCCATTGTATTTTTTTACTCTTGTATTTTTTTCTATTATCCTCATCAAGGCTTCCTGCTTCAAGATTTTTATATTTTCTTATCATTCTTTCTGCATATTTCTGTTTTTGTTGCAGATTGTATATCTCAATAGACTTTTTCTGTTCCTCTTTGCTCGGAGGATTAGGTTCAGTATTTATTCCAGGAAAGAATGTTGTGCAAGTATCTTTGCAATTTGGATGAAAAAGTCCAACTTTCATAGCTGCACTAAGAAGAGGATAATTTCCATCTTTGGATGAACCACCACTCCATACATCATCTATGAAAACTTTGCCTTGAAATGGAACGCACTTAGGACAACCTCCACCTCTCTTAGTTACAATAACTGTATGTATTCCCCATTCTGCTCTCTTGGCTCCTTCGCCTTGAAGGTAAGCTCTTTTATTTGCAGTTCTTAATGCCATAGCAACATAATCAACTATATTGACTCTAGCACCATTTTTATACTCTATGCAGTTAATTCCTTTACTGAGAAAGTCTTTAGTTGCCATATCCACAGCCTGTTCCATTGTACCAGCTCCAGTATTGGCATAAACCTGAGCATTAAATATAGTTTTTCTATATTCATCATTTGCTTTTCTAAGCATTGCTATCTCAGCTTTTGAAAAATCTTCTTTAGTTGCTTTTAAAAGAGCATTGAGCTTTCTATCATTAATTTTAAAGAATTCTCCATTAAATTCAGCTGTTCTTTCCCCTTTAATCCTAGAAATAATATCTCCAGCTATATCTTTTAGAGGTTTTCCTTTGAATTCCTGTATAAATTCCCTTACCTTTTCAGAAATGCTAAAAGGTTCATATCCTCTTCTTATAGCTTTTAATATTTTTATCTCTTGGTCCATGTTACCTGCTGCATATGATTTCTTTATCATTTCTTCAACTTCATCATTTATTGTACTGAAATATGTTGAAAATTTACTTTTATTATTCTTTCTATAGGCTTGTAAAGATTTTAATTGTTCTGCTTGCCACATGCTCCAGTTGAACCCTTCTTCTTTTTCCCATGCTCTATGCCTTTTATAATTCCTAAGCATAGAATTTATAAGTTCCTCTTCTATCCTTTGAAAAGCACCTGCAACATCATAATCCTTACTCATCTAAAGCACCTTCAAGATTAACTTTAGGCTCATCTAATGTAACAACTCCTAATTGTTCCTTAATAAGCCTCACCTCGTTAGCTTTCCATTCATCATCTTTTGTATCTCCCCACATCTCTTCAACCTTAGCTTCTATTGACATAGGTGTGTTAGGATTAGATAGTGTTTCAACTACTGCTTCAAAGCTTGGATTAGCATATTCTCCAAATGAAACTGTTATCTCAGTATTTTCTATAGGTTTATTGAGCCATGTATTGTATGCTTTGAATATTACATCAACCAACCTTGGAAGCATTTCAGAAATAGCCTCTATGATAGCATTTCTAGTATATAGAGTAGTCTTTTCTTTCTCTCTTTGTGCCTCTGCATTGTCTAATTTCTTTGTGTCTATTCCTAATGTAGAGGGGCTTATTAAACCTTGTAAGCACAAATCTAAAGCAGTTATATAAGTTTGAATATAATTTTCTGTAGGGATAACTGGTTGCTCTGTATCTATCTTTACTTCACTTTTTTCACTTAGTGGGTTTCCTATCTTTATATATTTATTGTCAAAATAATTTGGCTTCAATACTTCTCCAGTATTAGGGTCTTTAGGTAGCAATTCTATAGGTACATAAGTCCTTGCTCTTCCAGCCCTCAATGCCTCTATCCATTGTGACCATGCTTCATCTAAACTATCAAAGCTATCTATTTTTCCATCAAATATGCTTTGCCCTCTGCCTTCCCATTTATCACTTTCAAAGATAATATAAGGGACTGCCATACAAAAGCTTTTATCAAATGTTATATTAACTAAATTAGCTGTTTGAGGAATACTGTTCAAAGGCACTTCACTATTGCCCTTATATAGCTTATATTTGACATATCCAAAGCCATATGTTTCATGTAACGCATACACTGCTCTATTAACTGTATATTGCACATGGAACACTATTTCTTTTATTCTTCCTCTGTCATAGTTAATGTTAATATTTTCACCACTATAAAATTCTATTATAGGAAGCTTAGATATTTGAGGATCAAAAGAAATCTTAAAAGCTCCATCTCCAACAACAAGGGCTTTCTTTGTGGCTTTTTCTAATTGTTTATACAATTTGTTCTCTTTTACAATACTTTCCCAAAGGTCATTCTTTTCAACATTTTCAAATTCTATGTTGTTCAAATCTGAAAGAACTATTGAAGCAAGAGTATTAACTATTATCTTTGGAAGTCCTGTATGTTTTTTGATTATTTCCATTCCAGGAGTAGGAACTGAACCCCAAAAGCTGCAATTAATATTAGGAATTTGCTTATATAGTTGGTCCAACTCATAAGAATCTCCTCTATACCAAATGTTATTTTTAAAAGCATTTCCTTCATAATCCATTAATTCATGTATAGTAAAATTAGTTGGTTGAGCTTCTTGTATTTGTAAAAAACTTCTTAGCATATTTCTCACCCCCTGTTTTATTTTTTCAAACATCTATATCACTCTCCTATTGATAACCTAATAGATACATAGTTTCAACAACTCCTGTTGTTGCATCTGGTGCATCATCATGTTTGTTTTCACCTTCTCTTTGATACTTAACCATTGCCATATAATATTCTGGCCATTTATCTTTCCAATTTCTTGGGTAATAGATATGCTCCATAACCCATGTAGAATTTGAAATAATTCTAGCTTTTTTATTCTTAGATTGATGAAACCACTTTATTACTGCTTGATTGCTATTATATTTTTCTAATAAAATCCTAACTACATTTCTTGCAAATCCTGAACCACCATTATTTGATTCTATTCTTCCTCTGTTAACTTCAAATTCATAAATCCTTTTGGCTGTTTCAGGTTCTGTCTTTGCCATAGGCTCTTGTGTATAATAAACATCAAGTATATAAACCTCCTTCATATACACACCCCAAATAATAGTACATAAATAGTCTGTTCCTTCATCCGCTGTATCTGTATATGAATAAATGCCTTCAAATAAGCTATTTCCTTCACTATCTGCTGGAAGAGTATCATAAGTCTTGAAATTTTCATAAAGCCTTCCTTTTATGTCAATAGGCTCTTGCTGGTAGTTTGCTGAAAATATATCAGCACCCATAGCTGATTTTTTATCTATAGCCGATTCATAACTAAGCACTTCAGGACAAAGCATTTCATGTTTTTTTTCATCCTGAATAGCTTTCATGCTTATGTGCCTATATTTTTTAGTTTTTTCCTTGCACCATTCAAGAACTTTTCCAGCTAAATCATCACTATGCCATCTAGTCATAATAACAATTATTTTTCCACCTTCTTCGAGCCTTGAAAGCATTGTATTTGTGAACCACTCCCAATGCTTCTCTAACACATTTGCATTATTTGCTTCTTCTGCATTCTTTATAAGGTCATCTATAATCATTAGACTTGCTCCAAAACCTGTGGCTGTTCCTGTTGGAGAGGTAGCTAAGTAATTATTATATCCACCTTCTAAGCTCCAAAGATTCATGGCTCCATCACCACGCTTAATTTTTATTCCTGGAAAGATGTCGCTATAAACTGCTTTATACTTATCAGCCTTTTCTTCTTGAATGCTATTTCTAACATTCTTGGAAAACATAGTTGAAAGGGTTTCATTGTATGAACCAGTCATTATTTTTTCATTTTTATTTTTTCCAAGTACCCACTCAACAAATAGTCCTGCTGTTCGTGACTTCCCATGTCTAGGTGGCTCATTGACCACAAGCACTTGGTCATCTGATTCATAGAATTCTTGAAAGTCTTTGCAAAGCTCTATAAGATAACTTCTATTTAGTTTATAAAAATCAGGAGCTTTTAAATTGCAATAAAAAAAGAACTCACGTCTTGCAAGTTCACATTTAGCTCCTAATTGTATTAACTTTTTATCCATCTTTATCACTAGCTATTTTTAATAACTGTTCTGTTGTTAATTCTTCATATGGATTATTTATATTGCCTGATACTTCAACTTTTTCTTTAAACATGCCTAAATGCTTACCTAAAAGCTCTAAAGCTCTAACTTTATCGCAAGTAGATATTTCAATACCATTCTTGCCTCTTTTGATACTAGCTATAGCTTTTTTGTCTGTTTCTGATAATTCATCAGTAAGAACTAATTCAACTACCTTTTGTTTTACAATATTGCCATCATGGTCTAATAGAACTTCTCCATTTTCATCATAAACAATTTCTTCAATTACTTTTGCATACTTGGAACCATTACTAAATGCAATAGCTGCTAACTCTTCTAAAACTTTGTCTTGAGTTATCTCTGTTCTTTTTTCTCTTTCCCTCATTCGCTCATCTAAATATTCTTTAATGTTAGCATTTGTTAGCAATCTGCTCCCATTTGCTCTTGCAGTATCATCTTTTTTTACATTTGGATAAGCAACTTTATAAGCTCTAGTGGCATTTAAATCCACTAAATACTCATTAACAAATATCTTTTGCTTTTCAGTTAATTTCATCAATGCCACCTCGCTTTCATAAAAATTAAAGCCAGTAGGATTATACTATTGTGTTTAAGAAGGATTCCCTCCTTCATATTTATTTTTTGCTACTACTGGCTCATAGGCATTAAAAAAGAACCCTATTGCTAGAGTTCTTTAAAATTAGGGGGGATTTTAATTTTTAAAATGGTCTGAGTAGCAAGAATCGAACTTGCTTAATCTACGCCCCAAACGTAGTGAACACCAATGCCCCATACTCAGATATTTGGCACTTTTTACAGTGCCTTTAGGCTTACCAGGCCTAGTTGTTAACTCAAGAGGAATCATCAACATGATTTAAACCCAATATCATAGTACTATATTATAGAAAGTACTTCAATTCCAATAAGAAGGACATATTTTTAATTATAAAATTCTCTTGTTTTGGCTATATATCTAGTTTTTTTAACTTTTTAAAAGGACATTTTTGTAAGAATTTATATAAAATAAATTTTTATAATTTTATTCCATCAATTCCAAAAAACAATATGCTCAAATCCTCTATTGCTGCTCTTACATCTCTTCCAACTGTTTTTGTTGTTATATCAAAATGTTCAGCTACTTTTTCATAGCTTGGAACAACTTCTTCTTTTGAAGGCTCTATATACATATATTGAATTATATTGAATCTTCTATCTTTACCATCACCTTTGCATATAGATTCATAGTATTTCATGCATTTATTTATATGACCTATTATTATTCTTGTTCTTAATTTAGTTCTTCCAATTGCCTGTACATATTGTTCTTCATCATCAATGCTCTCAATATCGTCAAGAACATCAAGTGCATTTTCTTCATAAACTTTATTAATAGTTCCTTCTGAATTTTTACTATGAATTTTTAATTTTCTATAATGACTAAGCAATAATCTTGTATTTCTAAGTCTTCTATCATACCTTTTTTTAGTTTTATGAAATTCTTGCTCTTTTATATATTTAATCCCTTCTCTTACTCCAATTTTTACTGCTTCTTCATATGATATTTTATTTTCCATATTTATATCTCCTTTACACCAATTTTTTATTAAAGGTTACCTTTTAGGTTATCTTTCTACTTGTAAAAGGTAACCTTTTATTAATTCCCTACAATTAGCTTTATTACTTGCTTTAAAGCATATTTTATATAATATATATCTTCTATTAGGTTACTCTTTAGTTACCTTTTATAAAACCTATATAAATGGCTATACATCTAAGTTTAAAGCATATAAATATTCTTTTAGGTTACCTTTTATTTTATATAATATAAAATATTCACTTATTTTTTTTAATACTCCAAAATATATACTTAATATGAAAAATACCTTAAAAGGTAACCTAATGTTAATAAAGTGCTGAATAAATCAAGGTTTTAAAGCTATTAAAAAGGTAACCATAAAAGGTAACCAAAGTTAACTTTAACCAAAAAGCATTTTTCCTTGCCTTGTTGCTTCTTCATCTGCTAACTCTAATTCTCCACTATCATTAACTGTTAAAGCAATCCCAAAAACTGTTGATTTATTTTTTGCTGATTTTTTTATTTCATAACCCATATCAACTAATTTATTTCTAAAGGTTCTTACTTTCATTTCTGTAAAGCCCTCTACTTCAGCCCATTCATTATATTCCTTGAGAAGATTTGCAGTTAAAACTCTAAAATCACCACCTAAAATACAATTCTGAGATATAAATTCCTCTAAAGGATTTACACTTGATTTATACTCTTCAAGGGCCTCAATCATTTCTTCTGTTGGAGTAAAACCTTCTTCTTCTAATAGTTGCCTTCCTTGCAATGCCCAATTCAATATTCCAGGCAATTCATCAGGTTGAATAAACTTCTCATAATATCCAAGTATCTTTTTCTTAGGCTTATTTTTGCAAGGAAATATTATTATTCTTCTCCAGAATCCATGTTCTATATTAGTTATCATAGGCAATGCATTAGTTGGAATCCATAACTTGAACTTAGGATTATATGTAAATTCATTCTGTCTCATAAATCTGGCATTTACATCTTCTCCTGAAGCTAAAGTTTTTAATTTACCATCATCTAGTCTTTGTTTTAAACTAGGTTCACTTACTAACACAAACCTAGTATTTATTAATTTTGCAAAGTCTGAACTTGGAGCTGTATTATCTTTTTTAGGTTCTAAACTTTTTGAATCTAAAGAATTATAATAATCTCCCATAATGTCCCTTAAAGGTACTGTTATTGTTGATTTTCCGTTTTCACCTTTTCCCCAAAGAAAAAATAATACTTGTTGATCCATTTCCCCTGACAATGAATATCCATAAGCTTTTTGTAATTCTTTTCTTGTATCTTCATTTGGAAATATCCAATCTAATGAACTTAAAAAGTTTTCACATTTTGCTTCAGGATTATATGGAATATTAGTTATTTTGGTACAATACTTTTCTTTATCATGTGGAACTAACTTCATTGTTTTTAAATCAAGAACTCCATTGTCACAATTTAGAATAGTATTATTAGTATCTAATTCTTTGTTTGATATCCAAGTACAAACATTTATAAAATTATCTTTCATAACTCTTAAAGGTCTTAGTGAGTCTAAATTCTTTTTTATATCTAAGAATTTTTTATATTCATCTGCAATTTCATCTTTTTCATCTTTTTTATATGTTAAGTATTTTATATATTTTGTCACATCATCTACAACATTATATAAGAAAGATGCCATCATCTTATTTACTGCTCTTTCATCCTCCATGGACCACTTCTTTCCATTCCAAATTATATACATTCCTATATCCTTAACATATCTAATGTTATCTCCTTGAATTTCCAAGAAATAGTCAAGCAATCCTTTATTGGTGTATGAAGCATATTTAACTCTATTTTGTAGCTTCAAGTCCATAGTTTCTTTGAATATTTTCTTTAAATTTTCTACTGTTCCAAGCTCTTCAAGCCAATCAGTAATATCTTTGTTGTCACCTAGTAATTCTATTTTAGGAAGGTTAATTTCTTTATATTCATTAACAATATCAAAGATTTTTTCTTTTACTGTTTTAACATATTTTTCTCCTGCTTTTCCTGTGTCACCACATATAAATACTCTTTTGTTTTTAAAATATAAAAAATCCTTAAGCCCTTTAACGCTAGTAGCAACACAATATTTTCCCATACAACTATTTATTGTGTTTGCATCTTTTTCTCCTTCTAATATTATTATTGCCTTATTTTCAGACTTACTAATGCCATAAAGATTATATGGTACTTCTGGTACATTTCCCCTACCACCTTTTACTATGCCATCTTCAATATGGCAATAACTCATATCCTTTGTGTTATCAGGTTTTAAAAATTTTAGCTTATAATAAAGAATATTATTATTTATATCTGTAAATGGAAATATACCTAAAAGTTCCTGCCCATTCCTATGATTTTGTATTGACCATAAACAATACTTTTTTACCTTTTCAAATTCAATTTCTTCTTTGCTTAACTTCTCTTCTATTCCTAAATATTTTCTAGCTTCTTTATAGGATAGATTTCTAAAATTCCTTATAAAGTCTATTGCATCCCCTGATGAATCACAAGCAAAGCATTTATATGTCCATTTATTTTTATTACTATTAAATTTTATACTAAAGGAAGGTGTTTTTTCACTTCCTGCTTTATGAAAAGGGCAACAAATTTTGCCCTTATTGAATACTTGTCCTGTTTCTCCCTCTATTAACTGTCTTAAGTTTATGTCATTTAATTCCTTCAAAATTGCATCACCTCTGATGTTATTTGTTCCTTAGCTGTTCTATCTTTATAATTTCTTCTGAAATTTGCTTTTTCTCAAAGTCTAAAGCTTTTTTCATATTCCAATCTCTAAGTTTTATACATTTTCTTATATCCTTATTTATTGTTTCAATTCTTTCTTTATAGAACTCTAAAATATCCTTTTTACTCAATTTTCCACCCTCTTCCTTTGAGTTTTTCTATATGTTTCTGTTCTGCTTCTTGAATTTCTTTTAATGTAAAATTTCTAATTTGGAGCAAATTCAAAGAGGCTTGTACTAGGTCATAAAACTCCTCTAATTGATTCTCATCATTTGTAGCATTTATAAACTCATACAGTTCTTCAAATATCTTAACAATTTGTTCTTTTTCATCTGGAAGTTTATCTCTCTCCAAGAATCTTATGCCTATTCTAAATACTTTATAGTTACTTAAATCTGTACTTAAAACATTAGATAGTTTAGTCAACATTTTATCTGTTGGAACTCTAATATTTCTTTCATATTGTGATACTGCCTGTACAGTAATTGCAAGCTTATCTGCTATATCTTTTTGTTTAAGCCCTTTCCATTTCCTTATACTTCTAATTTTTTCTCCTAAACTCAAAATTATCATCACCTTAACTTTTTAATTAAGCTTTTCATTTATTTTTCCTATAATTCCACTTACTGCATTTTTATATTTTTCTTTGTCTTTTTCATTCATAGAATTAAGAATATGCAAAATATTTTTAAAGTCTGCTACTATACTATTGAAATAAAATTCAAACTTGATTTTTTCATCATTTTGTGGCTGGTCCACTTTTTCAGTTAAGATTTTTACTTGATTTTCAAGAGCCACTTTTTCACTTTCTAGCTTGGCCAATGATTCTTCTCTTCCTTCTTCAAGCTTTTTTATCTTTTCTCTAAGTTCTTCCTTTTCTGCAATATCCTCTGGATTAGGTTCTGCATAAGTAACTTCTATAGGTTTATTCCTTAATTCCTCTATTTCAATCTGTTTTTCAGCTAATTCACTTCTAAGAGCTTCTAGTTCTGAAGCTTTATCTGCCTCTTGAACATTAAATCTTTCCTGTAATAAGCCTAACTCTTCTTCAAGTTTTTCAACCCTTTCTTTTTCATTTACAGCTTTTATTTTTTCTGCTTGAGCTAATCCTTGGAGCTTTTCATTTTCCTTTGCTAATTTATTTTTTTCCTTAGAAACCTTATCTTTATCTTTTTTATATTGGTCTCTTTCTTTTATAGCTTGTTGTAATTCTCTCTTAGTCATTTCATAGACTGTTTTTTCTTCTCCATTAATCTCATGAGGTTCATTTATAAACTCTTCTCTTTCCTCTGATGGAACACTTAATAATGCAAATAATTTTGATTGACCCAAATTCCAATCCGGATTGGAATTTGAATATTCTTCTGCACATCTCATAAATTTTCTTGCAGTTTCTTGTGTAAACTGAACTTTATTTTCAAGCCATTTTCCCCATTGGCCATGTTCTAATTGAGCTTTAGCTTCTATTAATCTTTTACCTATTTCAATTATTCCTGAAGCTGTTTGTTGTTTATAAAAATTTATTTCTGTTTCAATAACCTCTAAAGATCTTGTTACTTCATTCATGTTAAATCCTCCTAAGCTACTTTATTTTTCTTATGAAGTCTAGCTTTTGTGAATTCTTCCATAAAAACTTTAACTTCATTTGTCTGCACTTTATTTCTTTTTCCTCTAACCTGAATAACAGTATTATTACATACTTCTACAGTGAAAAACTCTTTATCTGGATTTGATATTCTTCTAATAAATAAAATATCAGTTCCACCATTAGCATACCTTTCTGCATAACTTCCAACACAATGATGCATTCTTTTTCCCTCTTCAATTAGCTCTGCATGACTTCTTGCTGGTCTTATTAGCAATCCATTCCACTCAAAATAATATCTTTCTGTTTCTTTTAATCTTTCTTTTATTTTGCAATCAATTTCTTTATTTTTTATATATTCTATCTGCTTAATAAAGTTTTGATGTTGAATATATAAATTTTTTGGGAACATATTATCCTTTTTATTTAAGTCTATTCCTAGTTTTTTACAATCATTTAAGTAATCTAACCAGTCACTTAAAACTGCTGTTTCACTGTAATACACTGATGAGCAAGAACACCCTGGATTGATTACAAACTGCTTTGTAATATAACTTAAAACTTTTTTTAAACTGCTATATTCTTTAGCTCTTTCTATATAGTAGGATGGCATTGTAGATAACTTGTTTGCTTCATCTATACTTAATTTATAATTATTCTTTTTATTTTCTTGTAATATTTTTAGAAGTGTCCTATCTATTAATATTTTCTTTTTCTGAATCTCTCTAACCTCTCCTCTATCAAGTTTTAGAAGCTTAAAAACTGTTTTAGCTCTCCAATTTATTGTTCCTTTAAAACTTATTTTATTTATTTTCATTTCAACTATATTTTTAAAACCCATTTTAGTTAAACTTTCAATTAAAGGATATTTATTATAAGTTTCAAAAAAAATTACTGCTTTTTTCATATCTCTTCCCAAAATGTATTCTTCATAAATACTATATTGAAATCTATTACCCTCAACTGCTTTTGAAATACTGTATAAATCCACATATTCATTTAAATTTGCTAGTGCATTTATGTTGAATGCACATATTGATTTTCTACGCACCCAACCATATGAAAATACTCTTTGGAACATGATTGATTCTTTCTTGTTAAATATATATCTTGCTAATTCAGTCAATTTTGTTTTGACATTTTTATAATCTTCTGAGTAATCCCTTTCTGCTAAAAATCCTCTTGCAACTATAGTCTCATTATCAACTTCTGATTTATCAAATCTTATAAAACAAGCACTATCATGTACTGACTTTCTTTTGTATCTAGTTAATTTTATTTTTCCTGGACAACCACATAAAGGACAAATTATAATATCATTATGCTTTACTGCTGCTATCTCAAATTCACCACTACAATTAGTACAATATGCTTTTGAAATTTTATTTTTTCTAGAAACAAAGATGTATCTGCTTTCACTTAATGCTACTTCATATGCAAATTCATATGCCTCTTCAGGAATTTCTCCAGAAAAATCTTTTAAATATTCTTCCATGATTCTTTTCCCTCCTAAATAAAATCATTTAAACTTACATTGAAATCATCATCTTTTACTTCTTTAGTAACTTTAATTGGCACTTGCTCATGTATATTGGTTTGAATATTTTCAAATCCAAAGTAATCTCTTATTATTTTGAATCCTTGTTCATCTGTAAGTACTGCAACATTACCTTGTTTAACTTTTGAAGCTTCCTTTCTCATTGCCTCTAAGCTTCCAGTTAAGCTCTTTTCCTTATTTATTACTGCCTCTGCAACTTGTGGATTTACTTGTATCTGTTGTATAACATAGTTTCCTATAATCTCTGTGTATGGATTCTTATTTTCTTCCATTTCTGCCTTAATCTTTTCTATTGCTTGGTTAATCATGTTAACTTCCTCCCTCTTCTATTCCTCTATTTCTTTGAAGTATTCTTTTAGGTAAATTTCAAACTTTCTAAAAATGAAACAACCAACTGCTGCTTTATTTTTATTTTCACAATATTTTTTAGCTGTCATTTCCAAAGATGCATCTGACATATTGTTAACTTTAAACATTCCTGTATCCCTTAGCTCTTTTAACATTTTTGTTGCAAACTTCCTATTTGAACCCATACATGCTATATCAAAATCATATTTTTGTTGAAATGAATTCAAACTATTTGTGAATGCTTTAGGATCATATTGAGTATCATAGTTGTGAAATATCATATCTGCCCAGCTTCCATTCTCTATAACTAAAAAAAGTTTTTTCTTTTGAGACCTAATTAGTTCATTCTCAAATCTTTTTCTTTCTGAATGGCCATCTTTTTCTGTTAAATTCCCACTAAGCTCTTCTAAGTTAGCTTTTCTCTCAATTATGATTGCATTATCAAACCAAGTATCTTTTAAAATGCCGAGTGGTTTAGTCTCGGCATTGCTTTCAATGTAAAAGGTATAATCACCTTCATCTAATTTTCTTTTCTTATGCTTGATACCTTTCTTATCAAAGTAATTAAGTATATGCTCATTTTGTTGTTCTCTAGTGTCATACACAACTACTATATTTTTTACTAATGTATCAAGTTCTTTCTTAGTATATCTATATCTCATATGTCCTCCTAGAAAGGCATATCTCCATCATCTACTGGAGTTATGTCTGGGTCTACTGGAAATGCTTCATCTACAGTAAGACCATTTTGAGGTTGTTCAACATCTGAAATTTCTTTTCCACCAATAAAATCAAATGATTCTACATTAACATCTGTTGTATATCTTTTTGTTCCATCTTGAGCATCATAACTACCAGTTCTAATACTTCCTGATACAGCTATCTGTCTACCTTTAACTAAATATTGAGCTATAGTCTCTGCTGTCTTATTCCATGCTACACAGTTGATGAAATCAGCTTCTCCTTTCTTAAATCTATTTACTGCTACTGTAAATCTACATGTAGCTGTTCCTGTTCCTGGTGCAAATTTTAACTCTGGGTCTCTTGTAAGTCTCCCCACTAAAACAACTTTGTTCATTATTTTTTGCCTCCTTGATTTTTCTCTAAACTTTCACAAATATACTTATACTCTTCTTGAGTAAGGGATTTTGTATCCTTTCTATATTTTTTCTTTACTAATTCATCCATTTTTTTGCTATCATATCCTGCCTTATTTCCTATTGTATATAGTCTTTTTATCTGTTCTTCACTTAATTTATTAAGTTGTGTAGTATTATTTTTTACTTGATTATCATTTGTAAAGTCACTATCTTTTGTATCATCAATAAGAAATAATCCATTTAAAGCATATTTTCTTGCATAGCTTGAGGAAGCTCCAGTAACTTGACTTCCATCCATACCTTTTTTATTTTCCTCTTCTCTTGCATATGCAGATACAACAATGCTTTCATCAGCATATTTAACAGTTGCAGTAGATTTAACATAATATCTGCTTCCAATTAATACTATTTCATCTGTTAAAGTAAGTATTACTCCCTCTTTCTTTAAAAGAGGTTTTGCTGCTTCTAAAATATCCTCTGCATTTCTGTAATTATATTTTCCAAAATTATTCCATTGAGATTTTGGAGCTTTAAGTTCATTTTGAATATTAAGTATTTTTTCATTAATGCTCATATAAATGCCTCCTATCTTATTCTTAGGCTTTCAGTTTGCTTTATGCTTACTCCTGGTATTTCCTCACCTGATTTTAGTGCTGCTAACAATGTTTTTTTATCCAATACTGGAGCTTGTTCAATCCAATATTCTTCAGGTATTAACTTTTCATCTTCCACATTTAAAGATGGTGGATTTTTTTGAATACTGAAGCTGAATAATTGACCTTTGAACTTGTTTTTCCCTGTAACTTTCATTGAATTATCTATATAATTTTTTAATCCTGTAACCCTATTTTCTAAAGATTTTCTTCTATCTGCTAATCTCTTTTCTTCTGCTTTGAATCCTGAAACATCAGCTTCTAATGTTTTGATTAATTTTGCTATATTTTCTGCTTTATCCTCAATTTGTCCACCAACTTCATTTAATGCAGTTTCAATCATTTCAGCTGGTATTTCTGGATTTTCTAAAAGTTCTTGTAAATTAAGATAATTTTGTGTTAACTCATATAACTTCATTATTCTTCTTTCCTTTCTTGTAACTCATAATAATATTCCATTAAACCTTCTAACTCTTCTTTAAAATCTCTATGCAATTGAGCTGTTATCCCTACATTGTTATCACATTCTCTTACATGCATATCAATTAAAGCTTGTATATATCCCTCCATTTATCTATCCTCCAACAGCTTTTTTAACTCTTTCTTTGTTCTTCTTAACTGTTTTTTAATTTCTGCATTGCTCATATGATTCATATATGAATCCATTAAGCATTCTTTTTCCTCTTCTTCCCATCCATCAATACAAACTTCTACTTTGAAACAATTTACATGGCCATAAAAATATACAAATACATCATGTTTTGTTCTATTGCTAACTTCTATTGCCAACACTTGAACTTCTTGCATTAGCTTTAAAATATCTTTTCTCATGCTGTTTCCTCCTCTATATAAATATCTTCCCAGTATTTTTTAACTTCCTTACAAATACCTTCTGCTTCTTTATAAGTGCTACATTCTGCTAGCAATCCACTAGCGTTTACAGTCCTATCATAATAGACTACTCTATACATTTTTAATCTCCTATGTTAAGATAATGTTGGTTTATTTTTTCAAAGAGTTAGTTATGCTTGCTAGCTACTAGCTCTTTTTTTATTGACTCTCTAACTGTATGTTCTGACCTTCCAGTTGCAGTTGCTATCTCTCTATAAGATAATCCCTTTTTATAAAGCTCTAAGAATTTTCTTTTTTCTAATTTACTTAACTTTCTAAACCTTGGTGTTGGTGTAATTCCTAAAGCTCTCAATGACCTATCAATGCTTTTTTCTGCTACAATTGATACAAATAGTGCTAACCAATTTCCTCTCATGCTCCTCACCCCCTTTCACAATCTCAAGGGCTTCATAAAAGCTATATCCCTTCCAATACAGTTCTAAAATCTTCTCTATATTGGCATTTATAACCCATATGTTCATAGCTCATGCTCCTAAATATTATCTTTTACTTCTCCAGTTTCAAAGAAGTGTTCCAACTGTAACAAGCTCTCAGCACCGCCCATGTTTACATCAATGCATACACATATAGTCCCATGTAATTTGCAATCTCTTCCAAACCACCTTGCTTCCTCACAGAAAGGGCAACTGGTGCAGCTTGCTATATTCAACTCTTTTATTTTGTTTGCTAATTCCTTAACTTCCACCTTTTATACCTCCTAACAAAGTACTATTACTAAAGCTAATAAAATTAACATAAGCACTATTCTTATATTGTCTCTAAACTCCATCTGTTGGATATATTTCTTTAGCAAAAATTCCATAAATAAACTGTCTCCCTCATTAACTAATATGCTCTCATTCTCCTTAAAAGCTTCTTGCAATTCTGCTATCCTTTCAAGTGCTTGTTCATCTGAAAAATTCACTTCATCTTTTTTTAAAAATCTTTTCTTTAAATTCATTAGTCCTCTGTCATCCTTTCTATGTTGTATAGTGCTGAATTAAGTATTTCATCCATTCTATCTTTAATTTCTTCTACATTTTCTGTAACTTCAGAAGCATAATCATTAAAGTAGTCCCTAGCTTCATATATTGAGTTTATTATTATGTCCTTTTCTTCTGGTGATGCATTTGAGATTAATACTTTTTCTCTAATTTCTTCTAGTAAATCTAACATATTTTGCTTATATTTCATTTTTACCCATCCTCCTTAAAATTTCTTCTTCTACTGCAAAGAATTTATCTAGTTTAACATCATTAAGCCCTTCACTAAAATGACAAGCTAAATGAAAATAATTTTCTAATAATTCTTTATCTGTAAGCTCTTCTACCTTCATCTTCGTCTCCTCCACCAAATAATCCAATTTTATTACCCATTTGGATAACACCGTAAAGAATATTGGCTAATTCGTTTCTTTTTATGTCAGCAAATTCAAATGTCATTTTTTCTTCATCTTGATTTTCATTTTTATTCAAGGTAATTATCACCCCTTTACTTATCTCTTTTTCTGTTCCATCATCATACTTGACAATTATTTTTTCTATGTCTTTCTTCATTTCTATATTCTCCTAATTATCAATTCTCGCAACAATACTCCCTCTTAGACTCCAGTGGGTTATGTTTTTCCTGGAGCTTGACCAATAATTACAAAGCTAAATTTGTCTATGTTCTAAAGTGACCATTTCAAGCCATTTATCAAGCATATGTCTATTAACTAGAAATTTGCTGTTATTTTTGAAGTATGGGAAATCTGTATTTTCTTTATTGATAAGCTCTGTTACTTTTCCTATTGCTACTCCCATATATTCAGCACATTCTTCTCTTGTTAATGTAACTTTTTCTTTTACCTTACTTTCCTTTTTTAACTCTGCTAAAATTTCTTTTAATAGTTCCTCTTGCATTGGATACACCTCCAAATCTTTAATAAAAGCTCATTTGTTCATAAGGTCTTTCAGCTTTTATAACTCTTATACTTTCATCAATTACTGGAAGTATTTTATTGTAGCTTTCAAGGTCTAAATCTTCCCATTTAGTTATCCCTAATAGAAGGAATATTCTTGCTTTAACTTGTTCATATTCATCATCAGCTCTTAAAATCCCTAATCTTTTCTTGATATAAGTTGATATATCCACTTTTGACTTACTGTTAATTTTGTAATACTCTCTAGCCTCTGATAACTTTTCATCAAGTAAATCATTAATTATTGTTATTAATTGCCCTTTAATTTCACTTATTACTTTTCTTGAATTATCAATTCTGAAATATCTGTTGACTAATTCCCTTTGTACTTCCCAAGCTAAATCATCTTGAAGTGACTTTACTAACATTAAGTAACCTGTTTCTGTTAAAAAAATTAATTTATTTACATTTTCACAAATTCCGAAATTCGGAAGTTGCTTAATCTGCTTTAATTCTTCACCTGTAATGCTGAAATAATCTACACTTTCAATAAAATGCTTTTTATTGTCTAAAAATCTCTTATTTGCAGTTCCCTCTGCTCTTTCATGTACCATATCAACATCTTTAAAAGTAACTACCCTTTGTCCTTTATACTGTTTTACCTGTAAATCTTTACTACCAATTTTTATAATATCCTTGTCCATCTTTTTCCTCCTTTTAAAAAATATCTCCTATCTTGCATTTAAGAGCTTTTGCTATTTTCTCCATTACTGATAATGAAGGATTATTTCTTCTTCCTGTTTCTAAGTCTGAGATATAACCTTTAGCTAAACCTGTCTTTAATGCAAGTTGTCCTTGTGTCATACCAAGTTCTTTTCTTCTTTCCTTTAGCTTTAACATTTCCTCACCTCCTTGGTATGGTTTTATTATAATTCGTACTGTCAGAACGAGCAAAGTCTGTTTTAGTTCTAATAGAACGATTTAGTTAATAAAAGTACGCTATCAGTTTGTTTTTCTCTTTATTTCTTCTCTTTTCTATTGATTTCAGTTCTGTCAGAGCGTATAATTTTCTTAACAAATAGTTATGAACATTTATAAATACTTATGAATAGTTAGGAAGTGATATTGTGGTTGGAGAAAATTTAAAAAGAATTAGAAAAACTAAAAAAATGACATTGAAACAACTTGAAGAAATTACTGGAATAACAAATAGCTATATATCAGCTATAGAAAACGGAAGAAAGAAAAATCCCTCAACAGAAATACTCGAAAAACTAGCAAAAGCTTTAAATGTAAATGTAGTTGATTTTTATGATAAACCAGTTTTAACAGATAGGGATAAAAAAGACATAAATAAAGATTTAAATGAAGTAATGCAAGAGTTTAGAGACGGAACTGATGGAACTGCATATTACAATGGAATACCTTTGGAAGAAAGTGACTTAGATTTAATAGAAAGTGCCATGAAAATAGCTTTGGAACAAATAAAGATTAAAAATAAAGAAAAGTATAATCCTGATAAAAATAAATAAGAGGTGGTTCTTTTGAATGAATACATAAGAAACATTGTAAAAAAACTTATTGCAAAATATAAAACCACCTCTCCAGTAGAGTTGGCTGAATGCTTAGGTATAACTGTTTTGTATAATTCCTTAGGTTCTGTATGGGGAATGTATAAGTATATAAAGAAAAATAAGCTTATACTTATTAATTCCTCTCTTTCAGAACAAGAGCAAAAGTATGTACTAGCACATGAATTAGGACATGCAGTACTGCATACTAAATCTTCATGCTTTTGCTATGGTCTTAATGTAAATACTTACAAAAAAGAATATGAAGCTAATATTTTTTCAGCAGAGTTACTTATAAATTGTGATGAAAAAGATAACACTATAAATGGTTTTTCAATAGACCAATTGGCAAGGTATTACAATGTACCTGTAGGACTAATTAATTTAAAATTCAATATTAATTAGTTATTTATTTTTTACTTTTGTTACAGAACGTTTGTTTGTCGTCATTGAATAAGGAGATGTTATATGCAAATAAAATAATTGTTAATCAAGAAAATAAAATAATAATTTCAAAAGAAGGTAATGCTCTATGTGATATTTAAATTAAATTTAAAAAAAATAAGGAGGAGATTTTATGGCAACTAAAACTAATATGGAAGTAAAGGGGAATAAATACTTTAGGATAACTACAGACATTGGAATAGATGCAAATGGCAAAAGAATACGTAAGCAATTTACAGGAAAAACTAAAAAAGAAGCTGAAGCCAAAAGAGATGCCTATCTCGAAAAAGCTAAAGCAGGACTCATTGACAATAAAAAAATATATCTAGGCAAAACTATGAAAACATGGCTTTATGAAGTCGTGAAGGTAGGACAAATTAAACCCTCTTCTTTTTCAAGATATGCAGGTATATACTCTAAATACTTTGAAAAATCTCCTCTAGCAAATATGAGCTTAGATAAAATTAAGCCTTTAGATATACAAAGATATTATAATTCTCTAAAGGAAAATGGTAAAAGTAGCAATGTAATATTAAATGCAAATAAATTGTTAAAGCAATTTTTTAATTATTGTATAGATAATGGATATATGCTTGTAAATCCTTGTATGGGCAAAAAAATAATAATACCTAAGGATATAGAAAATAAAAAAAGAATTGAAGATAAAGAGCTTCCAGTATTCTCTACTGATGAAATGAAAAAAATATTAAATCAAAAGGAAGATACTAAAATAAGATATTTAGCACTATTTTCTTATGCAACTGGAATGAGAAGAGGAGAGATACTTGCACTTAAGGAAGATGATATAGATTATAAAAATAAAGAAATTCATATAAGAAGAACATTAGTAACAACTTACATTTATGATAATGAAGGCAATAAGCATAAAGAAACTTTTATTGATGATACAAAAACTTATTCTTCAATAAGAGATATTCCTCTTCCAGATGATTTAATTCCAATAATAAAGAAAATTATTTCTTTAAAAAAGAAAGATATGTTAAAAACTGGGGAATGCTTTAATAAAGAAAATCAAGACTTTCTATTCTTGACAGATACAGGAGAATATATAGAAGCTAGTAATATAGATAAGAGCTGGATTTACTTTTTAAAAAGATGTGGCATTGAACATAAGAAATTTCATGCACTTAGGCACACATATGCTACATTGCAATTTGAAGCAGGGAAACCCTTAATTACTATTTCAAAACTTTTAGGTCATGCAAGTATAGATGTAACATCTAGCACTTATACTCACGTTTTGAAGAAAGAAAAGCAAAAAGCAATTAGCACCTTATCTCTCTTAAATAGCTAAAATTTTTACACCATAGTTTACACCATTTTTACACCATAGTTTTAGATAACTATAAATACTTGAAAATACTTATACGCTAAAAGTGGCATAAACACTAGTTTCTTAAAGAGTTATAAAGACTTGCAAATAGTTATATCTTATTTTAAATGAAATCAGGGGTTCGATTCCCCTATGGACTACCATTAAGTCCTTCAAGTAAGCTATAATGCGAGTTTGAAGGACTTTTCTTTTTGTAAAAATGTTAGCATTTTAATAAATTTATCAACATTTTAACTCCAAAGTTTTAAATAGATATTTATTTTTTCTTTTTTAATGAATTTGTCTTCTTTATACCTATCTTATTTAAACAATGTTATCTTTTTAGGAATTTTATGAACATTTTATCAACAAAATTTTATAGTAAGATATATTTTTTAATTAAACTTTGTATTCCTTTAATACTTACTTTAGTTTATAAATAAATATAATATATATGTAAAACTGTCACTAATACATATGCAAGCAATGCTACATTAGTTGCTACTTTAGCTAATTTATAATCTTTTTTAATAAACTTACTTATAAATATTAAAATCATTCCTATTATAAACACCTTAATTATAATTATTACTTTTTCATTGCTAACTATATTTTTCATTAATGGATTAGCTTCTTCAAATCCCATACTAAGTAAAAATAGTGTACATACTAAATCATTTATATTGAAAATGTATATTAATAATAACCTTAAATTCATATAATATCACCTCTAATATATTTATATTTTATATACATTAAAGGATATGAATTAAATTTAATTTCCTCTCTTGGTCTTACTAATTAATAACACCTTTTACAAGGTTCTAATCCAATGCTTTGTGCTTCTTCTTTAGTTATTTAAGTTGCATTATTAGGATTATTATTTCCACAATGATTAGTTCTGTAACATCTAAAATTTTATTGTCATTGAATATAAAAAAACACTTGCATTTTTTTTTACAAGTGCTTTTTTATATTTTGATTACCACCATTTAACATTTCTAAGCTCTTTATTTTTAATCTTTAATAAAAGCTTATTTAAAAGGACTAATATAGCTAATCCCATTAAGCTATATACTAATCCTATAGCCATTATTCCTATTAATATAGAACTAAAATCTATAATATTTTTTATTATAAAACATATTATAATACCAATAAAACAAATTATAGATAATGCAGTAAGTAGATTAAAGCCTATTGTATATACTCTTTCTAATATTGATTTTTCCTTATTTCTCATTTTTTTCCACTTTAATATGCTATATATTACTGCTATTATAATTAAAATACTTATCATAGGTAAAAGTATTTTAGCAACTTCTAATATTCCTATAAATAATATTGCTAAAACTCCTATTATAAACAAAGAAAAGTATATTCCTAATCCTATAATAAAAGCAATTATCCCCATTTAAAATTCCCCTCTTTATTATAATATTATTTAATGTTTTTTCCACAATAAGGACATGGTATTTTACTTTCTTTTTCTAATGTAGAGCTTTCTATATATACTGGTTTTCCACAATTTTTACAAGAGATTTCTTTATAATCATCTTCCATTTCTTCTAATTCTTCAATAGAAACTTCTTCAAATAGTTCATCTTGAAGGTCTACTATATCATCATCAATACAATTTAACTTATCAGCAAGAACTGCTTGATTTGTCATAAGTTCTTCAACCTTTTTACTTAATGATGATAGTATATTTTCTATATTTTCAAAAAGGTCTTTATACTCTTTATCCTCTATTTTCGATATGCTGTTTTGTAAATTTTTAATATTTTCTTTTATTTCTTTCACTATATAACACATCCTTTATAGAAAAAAATTGCCAAGTTAAAAGGACTTAGCAATTTTTTAAATAATTAATATTAAACTCTTTCCATATATTCGCCAGTTCTTGTATCTATTCTTATAGTGTCTCCTTCATTAACGAACATTGGAACATTAACTACTGCACCAGTTTCAACTGTAGCTGGCTTTAATGCATTTGTAGCTGTATTTCCTTTAACACCTGGTTCACAATGAGTTATTTGTAATTCAACAAAGTTTGGAGCTTCAACTGAGAATGCTTCTCCCTTGTAGAACTTAATAATTGCAAACATATTTTCCTTTAAGAACTTTATAGCATCTTCAACCTTTTCATAGTTTAGTGGAATTTGTTCATAAGTTTCTTGATCCATGAAGTAATATAATTCTCCATCTGAATAAAGATATTGCATTTCCTTTCTTTCTATGACAGCTTCTTGGAACTTAGCTGTTGGGTTGAAAGTTGTATCTGTAACTCCTCCAGATATAACGTTTCTTAATTTAGTTCTTACAAAGGCTGCTCCTTTACCTGGCTTTACGTGAAGGAAGTCAATTACTGTATATACATTTCCTTCATGTTCAAAAGTAGTTCCTTTTCTTAAATCTCCTGCTGATATCATTTAATTATTCCGTTGCCAATAATCTATAAATATATATATCTTGTTTCATTCCTTGTTCTACAAGTTCAATTTTGAAAACTATAAATAGCAATCTATTTTGTTTGATACAACTCTTTGAAGGCTTAAATTCGGATACAACACATCCTACATATATAGGTTTTCTTTTTAGTTGAAACTTCCTATATTACTTGTTTTGCTTGGTTTTCGCACCTCAATGAAATGAGGTTAAACATTTATATTTTTATAGAACTGACAACTCCCTCCTTTTTTAATATATTTTTATAGTATTTTGCAAATTATTTTTTTACAGTAAATAACCTCCAAAATTCATAAGTTTTATAAAATATCTCTTTAAATTATAGATATTTTTTATTATTTATTTTAAACTACAACAATTTTATTGTATCAGATGAATACTAAAAAATCAAATAATAAAATTTAATATTACTTATTTCTATTTATTTTGCACATTGAAGTTTAAAAATACCACTAATATTATTTTCTTCTAATTTTATATTATAGTCTACTATTTTAAAATTATTTAGCTTGCTAATTGTTTCTATAAATTCCTTTTTATTTTCAACTATTTTTATATTTACCTCATAATTTTCCACTTTATCATCTATGCTTATTAAATTTATTGAAGGATTTTTCTCAAAATCATTTAATATATCAATTATTGTAATTAAATTTTCTTTATTAATTTGTTCTTTTTCTTCTATTTCATCTTTAGTTGTAACCTTTTTTTCTTTGTTATAAATTACAAAACATTCTAAAACTATTATTATTAAAAATACTACAGCTAAGATTTTCTTTTTCATTTTCATTCCTTTTGAACTCTTATAGTATATCCTCCATCTTCTATTTTTTCAAAAAACATTATTTTTAATTCATTATCTTTATTTATTTCATTAAGTATATTTTTATTATCTATTTTAAAATTTCCTACATTTCCTTTTATATCTCCTGTTATACCTTCATCATAAATTTGAAGCCATGAAATTATATTTTCAATTTCATTTTCATATTCATTTGTGTTAATTTCTTTTGTAGCAATCTCTTTATCTTCATTTAATAAAGCTTTTATTGTAAATGGAAATAATATAAGAATTAAAACAAGAAGAATTTTTATTCCTTTATTATCTTCATTTTCTTTTTCTAAATTTTTTTTAGTAAAATATTCGTAAGGTAAAAAATCTTTTGTTGAAAATATCACTTTCTTTTACCTCCTCTTCAATTACATAATATTTATTATTTTTATTAAGGATTTTTAAATCTATATTTTTTCCTATATATATTATTTCTTCATTATTAAGTTCCATTAGTTTATCATTTATAAAATTAATATTTTCTCCTATGTATGAATTTATAATAATATTTTCCTCACATGTTAAAAGATAATAAGTTTTAAAAATATAAATAAGTGCTGTCCATGTAGACTTTTTTATAAGCTTTTTTAACTTATCTTTTATAATAAATTGTATTGGTGTTACTTTAATATTTTTTGCCTGTCTACACAATTTATTTACTCTATTTCCTGCTTTAATAACATATATTATTGCCTTTTTTCTAATTATAATAGTATGAAATAAATAATCCTCATCTTCTCCAAAGGATTCAGCTATAAACTTATTAATTTTTTCATAGTTTTCTTTATCATTTAAATAAAGTGTTTTTATAAATAATTCTTCATTTATAATTATAATATTTCTATTTTTACAATTAATTTTTAAATCATCATAAATAGAAAATTCTTTTTCCTTTATTATAAATTCATCCTTATTTAATACAATATTTTTATAAATAAAAATCCCTCCTACTTTGAAAAATAAGGATACAAAATATAATTGTCCTCTTCTTTTTTATAATTTAATTTCATTTTGTATTCACTATTATTATTAGGAATTAAATAAAAACAGTTTTCCTCTTCATTAAATAAAAGTTTAAAATTTGTTGTAACTTTCTTTTCTTTCTTTTTATTTATTACATATTTTATTTCATCTTGTTTTATATTTAAATTTGTTATAAGCTCATCAATGTTTTTAAAATAATTTATATTATCAACTACCTTTTTTTCTATTTTTATATTGTCTATATTATCAGATATAATAGTAAACATAGAATCTATAATAAGAAATATTAATAAAAAGTAAAAAATTGTAGTTATTAATATAAATCCTCTCTTTCTATAAGGATACAATATATTCTTCACCTTCTTTTATTATCTTTATATAAAGTAAATTTCCTTTTTTATATACATAAAAGTTATTTATATTCTTTATAATAGTTTGCCTTCCTTTTATAATAGAAACACTATTAAAATATTGTTCACTATACTCTACTATTAAATTACTATCTTTTTTATAAATTGATTGTACCCAATAAAAATCTTTAAATTTCTGATATATTAATAAAGAATTTTTCTTATTTTCCTTAAATACAACTCTAGAATCCATAACCATATCTTTTATTGCAACAAGGCCATTTTCTATAGAGTTTATAGTACTATCTTTATTAATATTTTTATTAAAACTTTTATAAAAAACTATAAAAATATCTGAAAGAATTAAAATAATAGTTAAAGATACAGCTAAATAAATAATTAGTTCTATTAAAGTAAATCCCTTTTTCTTATTTTTAATATACATAATCCATCCATTTGTCCTTTAACATAACATGCTCTATTTTCTTTATATAACCATTTATATTCAAATTTATTTCTATTTTTATTTTCATAAAGGTATCTTCTTCCTCTATAATATTAAGTTTTATAAAATTATTTTCTTCTAAAGTTTCATCCATATTAAATATATTTTTTTCTAACATTTTTTCTAAAAAGTTTTCTGAATAGTTTATTTTTATTTCTTTTGTTTGTAATTTATCTTTTATTTCTTCATAACTATTATTATACTTTAACTCCTTTGAAACAGCTTCTAAGGATTCTTTAGCTTTAAAAAGTTTATATCTTTTTGAAGATAATAACTCAGCTTTACTTATTACCCCTGGTAAAACTGCTAAAAGTAAAGCTACTATTGAAAGTGATATAATAGCTTCTATTAAAAAACTTCCCTTTTTTCTTTTCAAAATTACTCCTCTTTAATACTTACTAAAAATGTTATTGGTGTTATTGAAATTTTGTATCTTTTATTATCTTTATTTTTTAAATAAATACTTTTAGATTGAATATTTCCATTACTTTCTATATTAAATCTAATTATTAATGGATATTTTTTATTTTTATTATCTATTTCCATAACTTTATCATATTTTCTTTTTCTTATATTCATATTTCCTGTTTCAAATAATATTTCTTCAGTATTTTCCTTTTCAATTATTACAAATCTACCAGAAACATTATTATTCATACAATAAGTTCTTCCATAACTTATAGTGTCTTCTATTTCATATAAAAATTCCTTTGTTTTTATTTTATTTTTAGTTTCTAAAAAACTATTTAAACTCATAAAACTAAAAGATGAAATAAGAAGAATAAGACTTAATGTAACTATAAGTTCAACTAATGTAAATCCTTTTTTCATAATTAACCTACTTTATATAAAATATCTATTAGTGGTAGTAAAAAATATCCTATAAATGAAGTTATAATAAGTGCCATAAAAAGAAGCATTATTGGTTGAAAAAATACTAGACTTTTTTCTATATTTCTATAGGTATTTTTCTCTAAGCTTTTTTCAAGAACATATAATCTTTCCTCCATGGAGCCACTATCTTCCCCAAGCTTTATCATTGACAATGAATATTTAGATATAAATTTACAATTTTTTAGAGAGTCATTAAGTTCTTTTCCATTAAAAATATCCTTTTTTACTCTTTCTAACTCATTTTTAAAAATTCCAAATTCCATAGAATTAGTGCATAAATCTAAGCCATAATTTAAAGATACTCCACTTTCTGTAATTACTGATAACATTAATATAAATATATATTCTATTACTTGTCTTATAATTTTAAACTTCATAAAAATATTAAAAAAGTTTATTTTATTTTTTATCATTTTAGCTATAATAATTCCTGCTACTAAAAAGCAAAAACAAAATATTAAGGATATAAAAATATGTTCTTTTACATACTTTTGAAATAAATAGATATTAGTTATTCTTTTAGGTATTTCACTACCTAAATTACTTAATGAATTATAAAATATTGGTAAAATAATAAATATTAATGAAAATAGTAATATTATAAGAGCAAATAATATAATAATAGGATAAACTAATGAATCCTTAATTTTTTTTATTATTTCATATCTCTTTTTATAATAATTACCTAAAGCTTCTAATACTTTATGAATTTTCCCACTATTTTCTCCTAAGCCTACAATACTTAAGAAAAATTCAGGGTAAAGTTCTTTATAATGAGAAAAAGCTTCTTTAATTGTTTCTCCCTTAGAAAGATAATATTCTATATTTTTTATGCTATTTTTATATTTTATATCTAAAGGAATATCTTCTAAAAGGGTTACTGCCATTGAAATATCTATACCATCTTTATATAATGAGCTTAAATTTTCACATATAATACTTAAACTTTTATAACTTTTCTTCATTTAACTCTTCTCCTTCTAAAAAGTCTAAGTAATCATAATAATCTATTTGTCCCTTTTCAAGAAGTTTTTCTAATATTTCTATCATTTCATAATTAGATAAAATATTTGTATTTTCATGTATAGATAATATTTTTTCATGTTTATCTTTTCCTATATAATATACTGCTGATACTAAAGTTCTTCCTATATAACCAGAATTATTACATTTACTGCAGCCACATTTTTTATATAATTTATATTTTCTTTTACTATATTCTTCAATTTCTTTTTTACAATCTTCACATAATATTTTTATAAGTCTTTGAGAAATTATGCCTACTAATGCATCTTTAATTAAATACCCCTTACAGCCCATTTCTTCAAGCCTTAAAATAACTTCTCTAGGAGATTTAGTATGAATAGTTGAATATACCTTATGACCTGTTATTGCTGCTCTAACAGCCATTTTAGCTGTTATTTCATCCCTTATTTCTCCTACCATAATTACATCGGGGTCTTGTCTTAGGATGCTCCTTAAACCTGATTCAAAGGTTATTCCAATCTTTTCATTTAAATTTATTTGATTTAATCCATCCATAGCTACCTCAATTGGGTCTTCTAAAGTTTCTATGTTTATATTCTCATTTTTTATTTTATTTAAAATAGAATATAAGGTTGTAGATTTACCACTACCTGTTGGTCCATTAACAATAACAAGACCATTTTTTAACTTTACTATTTTATTTATTATGTTTTGTTGCTTTTTTGAAAAATTTAATTTCTCTAAAGAGGATAAATACTTATCATTATAAAGTATTCTTATTACTATTTTTTCTCCTTTTACTACTGGTATTGTAGATACTCTGCAATTATAGGTTTTATTATTATGTTTTATAAAAAGTTTTCCATCTTGAGGTCTTCTTTTTTCTGTTATATCTAAATTAGCCTTTATTTTTAATCTTGAAGCTATTTTTAAATATTCGTTAAATTTAATTTTTCTAATTAATATAAGCTCTCCATTTATTCTAAATCTTATATTTACAGTATCTTTAATAGGTTCAAAATGTATATCTGAGGCTTTATCTTTAATAGCATCTTTAAATATATCTTCTTCTAAAGTATCCTCTTTAAAATCAAGAATTAAATTCATCATATTACTTAAATCATTTTCTTGAACTTTTATATACTTAATTTTTTTACTAAAAAGAAAATTTAAAAAATCTTCTCCCTCTTGTTCTTCCTTACTTGTTGCAACATATACTATTCCTTCCATTTCTTTAATAGGAAGAATTTTTAATCTTTTAGCTTCTGATAATGAAATTTTTCTTGCTAAGTTTATATCTATATCTTCAATTAAATTAGTCATAAATTCTAGTTAACCACCCTTAAAATATTTTATTATTGTTAAATTTACCCTTTTCATTAATTCTTTTTAAATTATTGACTTAAATTTTAAATTTTATACATTCATTTGATTTTATTTTTCATATTGATATAATAAATAATAGATTTTATTTTTTATTAGGGGGATTTATGTTTACAGTTAATTTTTATGGTTGTATAAAAAATTCTATTTTTGGAGCTTTTATTATATTAGTAATTTTACTTTTAAAGAAATCTCTATTTAAAAGATTTTCAAATAAATTTAATTACTTTATATGGATTCCATTATTAGTATGTATTATGTTTCCAATAAAAGTTAACATTGCAGAAAATTCTATTCCAAAATCAATTTCTAATTTAAAATCCTTTGATTTAAATTTGCCAGCTACTAAAATTCATAATGAATATAATTTTTTAAGTAATTTTTCATATTATAAAGATACATTACTTTATATACATCTAGGAATATCTATGATTATTTTCTTATACTATATTTTAAAATTTATATATGATAGAAAAGAACTTAATATATACTCTTATAAAGTAAAAAATGAACATATTAATAAAATTTATAATAATGTAGCTGAGGAATTAAATATAAAAAAAAGACTTCCTTTAAGAGTCTCTGATTGTATATCTACACCTATTAATGTAGGTGTAATACACTCTAATATTATAATTCCAAATATTAATTATTCTGATAAAGAACTTGAATTAATTTTTAGACATGAATTTATTCATGGAAAAAGACATGATTTTTTCACAAAAACCTTTACTCAATTAGTAGTATCTTTTAATTGGTTTAATCCTTTATTTTATATTATGAAAAAAGATATTTTTAATTTTTGTGAATTATCCTGTGATGAAGCTGTAATTAAACTTTCCAATAAACAAGACATAAAAGTTTATGGAAATATGTTAATAAAAACAAGTGGGAATATGTATAAAAGAGATGTTTCTTTATTATCTACTTTAACTAATTCTTCCCTTATAAAAACTAGAATATACTCTATTGCAGATGAAAATAAAAAATCAAGTGGGAATATTTCTCTTTTTGTATTTTCTTTATTATTTTTTATTATTTTTCTAACCATTAACATAAAATTTTACTCTATACCAAATATTGTAGATTCTTCTTATTTTAATATTTCTGAAAACAATTATACTGATGAAGATGCTAATATTAATGGAAATGATAATTTAGCTTTAAATACTGAAAGTGATGAAGTTTTAAACTATAAATATGAAGATTATGTTTTTAATTTTATAGGTGTTTCTTTACAAAATAAAGATATTGATAGTTTAAAAAGTTTTTTAAATGACAATAATATTAATTATGATACTTCTAATGATTATCTTATTGTTAATAATGAATATATTTTACTTAAATTAAATCTTTCTAATCTAGATAATTATATTTTATATCAAAAAAAATAGGGAAATTAATCCCTATTTTTTTATTTATTCTTCTTCAAAGCCATACATTAACATATATAACTTTCTTGGTTCTATACCTAATAAATCTAATTTATTTAATCCACTTACTTTAATTAAAATTAAGTTATCATGGCTTAAGGTTTTTAAATTTTTAAACATATTCTTAAACTCCTGAAAGCTTATTGTTATATCTTTATTTTGTTCTAAAACCAAATTCCAATATTCTTCTCCTGTAAGATTTTTATATGCTGTAAGTGTTGCATTGTTCCATGCATATAATAATTTAGCAAAAGGCTGCATTACTTTTTTTCTCCTTTATTTAGTTTTTCTTCTAATACCTTTACAATAGTTTCTATCACCTTTACTCTTGCATAATACTTTGAATTTCCTTCAACTATAGTCCATGGTGCATAATTAGTTGAAGTTCTTATAAGCATTTCATTTATAGCTTGTAAATATTCATCCCACTTTTCTCTATTTCTCCAATCTTCAGAGGTTATTTTCCATTGTTTTTCTGGATTTTCTTCACGTTCTTTAAATCTTTTTGCTTGTTCTTCTTTATCTATATGAATCCAAAATTTTATTATAATTGTTCCTTCATTATATAAATGAAATTCCATATCATTTATTTCTTTATAAGCTCTTTTCCATTCATTTTCTGTAGCTAAATTCTCCACTCTTTCTACTAAAACACGTCCATACCAAGTACGGTCAAATATTCCTATATGACCTCCCTTAGGAATTTTAGTCCAAAATCTCCATAAATAATGATGTTCCTTTTCTATGTCATTTGGAGCAGCTATTGGATTAACATTGTATCCTCTTGGGTCCATTTTTTCTGTTATTCTTTTTATAGCCCCACCTTTTCCTGCTGCATCCCATCCTTCAAAGGCTATTACAACAGGTATTCTTTTTAAATATAACTGATTTTGAAGCTTTGAAAGCTTTTTTTGTGCTTTATCTAATCTTTCTTTATATTCTTCTTTTTCTAGCTTTTTTAATAAATCTATTTTGTCTAGTATAGTAGATTCATTTAAATTTAATTTATTTACTTTGCTTGTCTTTTTAAATTCCTTTTTTGATTTTTCAAAAGCTATACGTTCTTCCATTCCTTTAATTACTATTTTAAAAACTTTATCCATAGCATATTCTTTATCCATAGCCTCTATTATATGCCATCTACAATAATCATTATCTGTTTTTACAAGAGTCTCTTCAATTATCTTTAAATACTCATCATATTGTTCATAATGCTTCCAATCCTCTTTAGTAACCCTCCATTTAGTTTCATTTGAAGATTCTAAAGCCTCAAATCTCTTTTTTTGCTCTTCCTTTGTTATATGAAGGAAAAATTTAAATATTAATGTTCCATCTTTAAAAAGTTCCTCTTCAAAAGAGTTTATTTCTTCATAACAAGTTGAAAGCTCATTTCTTTTTGATACTTTATCAAGACGGTCTAACAAAACTTGACGATACCAGCCTCTATCAAATATAACCATATTACCTTTAGAAGGAGTTCTTATCCAAAATCTATGAAGGAAAGGATAATATTTTTCCTCTGAAGTTGAAACTTTAGTTGAATATACATTAAATCCTCTAGGGTCTAATGGGTGAATAAGCTTATTAATTAAGGTTCCTTTTCCAGAGGCTCCCCATCCTTCAAAAAGTATTATTATTGGAATACCTAATTTTTTAGCTTCTCTTTGAAGACTTCCTAATTTTACTTCATACTCTTCTTTAATAAGGTCATAATCTTTCTTTTTCATCTTCTTAGATAAATCAACATTTTCTAACATTTTATCCTCCTCCTTATATTTAAAAAGAGATTGGTATTATCCAATCTCTAATATCAATTCTTTTTTACTTAAGATAGTTATAAATAATTTCTAATCTTTCTTCTTGTAAAACATTAGCTATCTTATTTTCTACTTTTCCATTTTTAATGAATCTTTCTTCATTTGCATCAGCTATTTTTTGAAGTCTTTCTTGAAATTTATCTTCTGTTAATAAATCATCTTGAAATTCATCAACTAAATCCTTTACTGCTGTTGCTAATTCCTTTGGATTTCTGTAAACTGCTCTCATATTAAATACTCCTCATCTTTATAAAATAAAAAATAAATTTATTCTATACTACCATAAATTAATGTTGTTTTCTAGTCTCTTTTTTAATAGCTTCTAAAGCATAAGCTACATGAAGTTCAGTTGATATAAGTACTGCCTTTTCATCTATGTTAAATTTTTCATTATGATTTGGATAAGCTCTTCCCATTTCTTCATTTCCAGCTCCTACAAAGGCAAAAACCCCTGGTATTCTCTTTTGATAAACAGAAAAATCTTCTCCAAGCATCATTTTAGGAATACTTACAAGGGATTCTTCTGGGAATATTTTTCTTGCTCCATCTAAAGCACTTTTTACTGCATCTTTATCATTTACTACAGCTGGATGAGCTGACATATTATAATCTATAACAGCTGTAGCACCATAAGAAGAGGCTGTACTATATACTATTCTTTCAATAGAATTTTTTATAGCTTTTGCTGTTTCTACAGAGAAAGTTCTTACTGTTCCTTCAATAAAAGCTTCTCCAGAAATTATATTATGTTGAGAACCTGATTGAATATGTCCTATAGTTACAACAGCAGAATCTATTGGATTTACTTCTCTACTTATTATAGATTGAATATTTAAAACAGTTGCTGCTGCTGCTAAAGTTGCATCTACACATTGTTGAGGCTTTCCAGCATGTCCAGCTTTTCCATAAATTTTTATTTTAAAAATATCTGAAGATGCCATTCTTGGTCCTTCTTCAATAGATATTTTTCCACATTCTATATCACCAAAAACATGAAGACCAAATATTTCATCTATTCCTAAAAGACAACCATCTTCAACTATAAGCTTTGCACCTTTACAATTTTCTTCTGAAGGTTGAAATATAAGAGAAATCTTTCCTGGAAGAAGATTTTCATACTTTTTTAATATAATTGCAGCACCTATTAAAGCTGCAGTATGAGCATCATGTCCACAAGCATGCATTATTCCAGGATTTTGTGAACAATAAGATACTCCTGTTTTTTCTTCTATTTTTAAAGCATCCATATCAGCTCTTAAGGCAATATGTCTTCCCTTACCTTTTCCTATAGTAGCTATTATTCCAGTTACAGCAGCTTCTTCATAAAAAACTCCTATTTTATCTAACTCTTCTTTTATCCTTTTTGAAGTTTCAAATTCTTGAAGTCCAAGTTCTGGATGTCTGTGAAAATGCTTTCTAAGCCTTATTATATATTCAGATATTTCCTTTGTTTCTTTTCTTATATCTATATTAAAATCTATATCCTTTGGCTTTTCTTCTTGATTTTCTTTTTTAGGTATTTCTCTTTTTAAATGACTATTTTTTGAATTATTAAATCGCTTCCTTTTTGAAATTAAATCCATAACAATTCCCCCAATTTAATTTATATTTTTTATATAAAACTTTCTCTTTTTAATTATTTTTTATAATTATATCATAAATTAGTAAAATTCTTATATTAAATTTAATATTTTATCTTTTTTTTCTACTAAATTTTCATTATAAATTCCTTTTATTTTAAGAGGAGTATCTCCTAATACTATAATCTCCTCTCCCATAAATATAGCTTCATCAATATCATGAGTTACAAAAATAGCCATAGAATTTTCTCTTTTAAAAAACTTTTTAAGCTCTTCCATAATTATGTACTTAATTTTATAATCTAAAGATTTAAAAGGCTCATCCATAAGTATAAGCTTTGAAGGTTTTAATAAGGCTCTAGCAATATTTACCCTTTGTCTCATACCTCCACTTAAATTTTCAGGATACTTATTTTCTGTCTCTTCAATATTAAGACTTTTTAAAACTTCTTTTATTTTTTTAACTCCTTCTTCTTTAGAATAATATTCATAGATAAAAAGTTCCATATTTTCTTTTACTGTAAGCCAAGAAATAAGTCTATCTTCTTGAAAAATATAACTTATTTCATCTGTTTTTACTCCTTTAATTTCTCCAAAGTCCTTAGGCATAAGACCACTTATTATATTTAAAAGAGTACTTTTTCCTCCTCCAGACTTTCCTAAAATTACATTCATATTTTTTTCTAAAGTTAAATTAAAATTTTCAAATACTTTTTTATCTTCAAAGGATTTATATAAATTTTTAATTTCAATTTTCATTTTTCCACCTATAAACTCTTTTTAAAAGTTTTTTATTTATATACTCAAATAAAATTGATATAAGAGCTATTATAACTATCCATGCAAAAATTTTAACAGTATTAAAATTAACCTTTTCTATTTGTACTGCTGCTCCTATACCATACTTTGGCTGTCCATGCACTTCCCCTGCTATTACTACCTTAAAAGCTAAAGAAAATGTAGATATTAGTATTCCCATAATATGAAATTTTATTACTGGAATATATATCTTTTTTATTTTTTCCCTTTGAGATACCTTATAAATTTTACACATATCTAATATTTTTTTATCAATATCTTTTAAAGAATTATATATTCCTTCATATAAAATAGGAAATACTATAGCAAAACCCACTACAAAAGGTGCTTTATCTTTATCAAACCATATTAATGCAAGAAGAACTAATATCATTGTTGGAATTGTTTTTCCTATGGAATTTAAGGGAGCTAATAAATTTTTTAAAAAGGGGTACATAAAAGAAAGTACCCCTAAAATTACTGATAATATTAATGCTATTGTAAAACTTACTATAGTTCTATATAAAGTGCTTATTGAGTTTTTTATAAACTCTGGACTTTTTATTATTTCTATCATGGAAATTAAAACATCTTCTATTTTAGGAAGATATATGTCTTTATTAATTTTTATGGCTATAAACTCCCAAATTACTAAAAAAACTATAGTTCCAAGAAAAACCTGACTTTTTTTATTCCATGAAAATACCTTCATCAGGAACTTTTCCTCCTATTGTACTAGCATCAAAACTATTTAATTTTTCAAAATATGAATTATATTCTTTATGAGTACTTTTTATTCCTTCATAATTTATATTAGCCTTTTCCATTGCTTTTGGAATTATATCTTTATTTGCAGAAACTCCAATTTCCTCACAAAAGTTTCCAAGCTCCTCTGTTTCTTTTCCTGCAAATTCACAACTTTCTTTTAGCTTATTTAAAAATTCTTCTACAAATTTCTTATTTTTATCTATAAAATCTTTCTTAATTATTACTGTTGATTGAGGGAAACCATATTCTGAATTATTTTTTTCTTTCCATATTTCATTTAAATCTAAAATTATTGAAACTTTATCATTTTTAGATGAAACTTGTGTTAATGCTGGTTCTGGAAGAACTGCATAAGGAGTTTTTCCTGCAATTACTGTTGGGGCAAGTTCTGTTACTCCACTAACATATGAAAAATTAAAATCTCCTTCATCATATCCCATATCCTTTAAAACTGACTTAGTAACAATATCTGGTGTTAATCCTTTACCAATGTTATATATTTCTTTTCCCTTTAAATTTTCTAAACTAATTTCTCCATCAGTTGAAATTAAATAAAAAGCTCCCCAACCTATGGTTCCTGCAATTTCATATCCAGCTCCTTTATTATATTGAGTTGCAGCCACATTTGAAGGTACTATTGCAATATCAGGCTCTCCTTTAAGTACAGATGAAACTATATTTTCTGAAGTTTTTTCTATTGTATAATCTGTTTTATAATTCTTTTTTATCTCCTCATTTTCCTTAATAAGTTTTGCAGAGGCTATAGCAGGAAGACCATCTGGCACTACAACCTTAACTTCTGTTGTTTCTTCTACTTTATTATCCTCTTTTGTATTAGATGCTCCACAGCCAATTAATGAAACTGTAAAACATAGTATTGCTACTATTAAAGTTAACTTTTTCTTCATTTTTATTCCTCCTTAAAAATTTCAATTAATATTATAGACCTTAAAAAAATTAGTTACAATACTACTTTTTTAGTGTTAAGGTTATCATTTAATATAATTTTTACTTTATTTTTTCTCTTTTAAGTATAAAATATACTATTTTGAACATAATATTTATATATTTAGTTTTTTAATTCATGGTGGTGAAAATATGTGGTTTAACAAAAGCTTTGAAGAAACAGTAAAAGAATTTAACAGCAATATATTAAATGGTCTTTCTTCAGAAGAAGCTAAAATGCGTTTAGAAAAAATAGGAGAAAATAAACTTATTTCAAAGAAAAAGGAATCTTTATTTATTCTTTTTCTTTCTCAATTAAATGATGTAATGATTTATATACTTATATTAGCTTCTATAATATCAGCAATTATGGGAGAAATAAGCGATTCAATAATAATTATTATAGTTATATTAATAAATGCAATTATTGGAGTAGTTCAAGAATATAAAGCTGAAAAAGCTTTAGAATCTTTAAAAAAGCTAAGCACCCCAAAGGCTATTGTAAAAAGAGATGGTATTATTTTAGAAATTTCTTCAAAAGAAGTTGTTCCTGGAGATATTATAATTATAGATGCTGGTAGATATATTCCTGCTGATATACGCCTTATTGAAAGTGCAAACTTAAAAATAGATGAATCTGCCTTTACTGGTGAATCTGTCCCTTCTGAAAAAAATGCAAACATAATTTTAGATGATGACTCTTTACCTATTGGTGATAGAATTAATATGGCTTTTATGTCCACTTTATCTACCTATGGAAGAGGATATGGTATTGTTGTAGCTACTGGAATGAATACTGAAATAGGTAAAATTGCTTCAATGCTTGAAGAAGAAGAAAAAGAAACTACACTTCTTCAAAAAAAATTAGCCTTTGTGGGTAAAGCTTTAGGCTTTGGTGCTATTTTTATATGTTTATTAATATTTGTAATTTCTATGTTTCAAGGAAGAGATTGGTTTGAAATGCTATTAACCTCAATAAGCCTTGCAGTTGCTGCTATTCCTGAAGGATTACCTGCTATTGTAGCAATAGTTCTTGCCCTTGGTGTTCAAAAAATGATAAAAGAAAATGCTATTGTTAAAAAACTTGCTTCTGTAGAAACCTTAGGTTCTGTAAGTATAATATGTTCTGATAAAACAGGAACTCTTACACTAAATAAAATGACAGTAAAAAAATTTTTTGTAAATAATGCTCTTAATTCTTTAGAAAAATTAGATACACAAAATAATGAAAGCAAATTATTACTAGAAAGTATGATTCTTTGTAATGATGCTACAAGTGATGAAAACTCTAAAACTGGAGACCCTACAGAAATAGCCTTTCTAGATGCTGGAATTAAATTTAATATATTTAAAAATGATTTAAATAACAAATATAAGAGAGTAAATGAAATTCCTTTTGATTCTGAAAGAAAATTAATGACCACTGTAAATTCTTATAATACTGAATTTAAAGTAATAACAAAAGGAGCCCTTGATTCATTACTTAAAATTTGCACAAAGGTTTTAATAAATAAAGAAATACTTCCTCTTACAGATGAAATAAAAAATTCTTTTTTAAAGGCTTCTGAAGAAATGGCAAAAGATGCCTTAAGAGTTTTAGGTGCAGCATATAAAAATATACCTTCTTCTAATATTCCTCTTAAAGATTTAGAAAAAGATTTAATATTAGTAGGTTTATTTGGAATGATTGACCCTCCTAGAGATGAAGTGAAAAATTCTATTTCTTTATGTAAAAAAGCTGGTATAACTCCTATTATGATAACAGGAGACCATAAAAATACTGCCTTTGCTATTGCTAAGGAACTAAAAATTGCATCAAACCCTTCTGAATGTATGTCTGGAAATGAAATAGATAGCTACTCTCAAGCTGACTTTAACTTAATTGCTCCAAAATTTAAAGTTTTTGCAAGAGTTTCTCCAGAGCATAAAGTTAAAATTGTAAAAGCTTTTAAATCTAATGGCAATATAGTTTCTATGACAGGAGATGGAGTAAATGATGCTCCCTCTTTAAAAATAGCAGATATTGGAGTTGCTATGGGGATAACAGGTACTGATGTAGCTAAAGGCTCAGCAGATATGATACTTACAGATGACAATTTTTCTACTATTGTCTCTGCTATAGAAGAAGGACGTAATATTTATACAAATATTCGTAAAGCCATTATATTTTTGCTAGCTTGTAACTTTGGAGAAATAATAGTTTTATTTCTCTCTATACTTTTAAATTGGGATACTCCTCTTCTTCCAATTCATATTTTATGGGTAAACTTAATTACAGATAGTTTTCCTGCTCTCTCTTTAGGAATAGACCCTTTAGATGAGGATGTAATGAATAAACCTCCAAGAAATCCAGAAGAAAGTATATTTTCAGGATATATGAATTATCTTTTCTTTAATGGACTTATTATAGGACTTATTAGCCTTTCAGCTTTTAAAATTGGTGAAAGACTTTATCCTAATTCACTTATTCATGCACAAACTATTACCTTTTTAGTTTTAAGTATTTCTCAGCTTTTCTTTTCTTTAAATATGAGAAATATAAAAAAATCTATTTTTAAACTTGGCTTATTTAAAAATAAATATTTAATTTTTTCAATAATATTTGGTGTCTTTTTGCAATTAATTATTGTTTTTGTTCCTTTTTTATCTTCTGTCTTTAAAGTATATTCTTTAAGCTTTAAGGATTTAGCTATAGTATTTTTAATTTCATTAATACCTTTTACTTTAAATGAATTATTAAAGCTTACCCTTAGAAAAAAATCTCCTTTATTATAATTTTATGTTATAATTGTTTTCAGTAAATCGTAAATTTTAATAATAAAGGAGATACTATGTTTAATAAATTAGGTTTAAATGAAAATATTATTAAAGGATTAGAAAAGCAAGGTATAACTACTCCTACAAAAATACAAGAACTTTCAATTCCTTGTATATTAGAAAATAAAGACGTTATAGGTGAAGCTTATACAGGTAGCGGAAAAACCTTAGCTTTTGTTGCTCCACTATTTCAAAAAATAGATACAAAGAAAAAAGAAATGCAAGTACTTATATTAGCTCCAACCCATGAACTTGTTATGCAAATAGTTTCACAAATTAAACTGTTAAGCAAAAACTCTGAAATTTCAGTTACTACTTTAGGACTTATTGGTGATGTTAATATTGATAAACAAATAAAAAAGATAAAAGAAATAAAACCTCATATTGTGGTAGGTACTCCAGGAAGAATTGCAGATTTAATAAGAAAAAGAAAAGTTACTGCTCATACTTTAAAAACAATAGTTATTGATGAAGCTGATAATCTTTTAGATAATACAAGTAGCCCTACAGTAAAGGATATAATAAAAGCTACAATGAGAGATAGACAACTTTTAGTGTTTTCTGCAACAATTAATGATTCCACTTTATCCCTTGCAAAATCATTAATGAAAGAGCCTGAAGTTTTTAAAAGCACTGAAAAGATAAGCTTAAATCCTAATATTTCTCATATGTATATTGAAGTTGATAAAAGAGAAAAATTTGAAACTTTAAGAAAACTTATAGCTGCTGTAAATCCTGAAAAAGCTTTAGTATTTGTAAATAGAGGTTATGAAATAAATCTTGTTACTGAAAAACTTCAATTTCATAATAAATCTGCCTTTGCAATACACAAAGGACTTTCAAAGGAACAAAGACAAAATGCTTTAGAAAGTTTTAGAAATGGTAAAATAAACATATTAGTTTCTTCTGATATTTCTGCAAGAGGATTAGATATTCAAGGAATAACTCATATAATAAACTTAGATTTTCCATCTAACCCTAATGAATATCTTCATAGAGCTGGAAGAACTGCAAGAGGAAATAACCTTTTTGGATATACAATTTCTTTAGTAACACCTAAAGAAAAAGCTGCTATAAGAATTTATGAAAGAGAATTTAATATTAAAATAGAAAAAAAGAGCCTAAAACAAGGTAAACTTATTTAAAAATTTAAAAGGATACTAAAAATTTTTAGTATCCTCTTAAAATTTACTCTTTATCCTTTTTCTTTCCTTCTTTTTTCTCACGTTTTCTATTAAAATGAATTATAATACTTAAAGATATCCAAAAAATAACCATTGTTATTAAAAATCCTTTAGTATTTAAATCATCAGCTGTAAGAACTTCTTTACCTTTACTTATATTGTTACTTGTTTTTTCTTCACTTACTTTATTATTATTTTCTAATTTATTATCAATAGTTGATTTTTTGTCTTCACTTAATTTTGTATTATCTTTTGAAGGTTTTTCTTCATTTTTTTTATTATCTTCAGATGAATTTTCTTCTTTTCCTGAATTTTTATTATCATCATCAGATGGATTCTCTTCACTTGGTTTATTATCTTCTACTATTTCTTCTTTTTCTTTAATAAATTTTCTTAAAGTTTCAATTTTTTCTTTATTTTCATCTAAAACTTTATTTTTTTCATCTAAGGTTAAATTATCATAGCTATTTACTAATAACTTAGCTATATTTAAGTATTCTTCTTCATTTCCTTCTATATCTTTTTCTAAAAACTTATTTATATCTTCTCCATAATTAAGCTCCTTTGAAAAAGAAAAGTTTATTAAATAACTTGTTTTTGTTTTATCTAGTGCTTCACATATAACTTCTATAGAAGGATTTTCTTCAGTAAGTTCTATTTCTTCATAAGCTTCATTAGAATTTTTCTCTATATTATTTATTGAAATTATTTTAGAAAAACTATTACTTCCTTTAAACCTTACTTCCTTTAATGAATCTTTATAATAATAAGGAAGTTCTATATTGTATTCTTTATCCTCTTTATTAAATTCTATAACCTTTTCTCCTATTGTTCCTTGAGAAATTGAACTATCATTTGACTTTTTAGTTATAGCTTTTATAGTAAAGTTTCTTGGTTCTGTTTCATCAAATAAATTTAAATCTTCAACAGAATCCTCATTAAATATATAGCTTTCTCCTAAATTAGCCTTTGCCTTATAAAGATATTCTCCACTTGTATATACTAAACTTTCCTGACAACCTATAGAAGCTGCTTTATTATTAACACTATTATCAATATGTACTCCTACAAGACCCTTTCCCTTTGGAAGTACAAAAGAATTTACATCTGTCTTAATGTATCCTGAATAAGGAACAACTCCACTATATAAAGTTATTTTATTTTCAATATCAGGAACATCATCTTTTAAAGGAATATAATATAAGTCATAATTTGCACCCTTATTAGTTGTTTGAAATACAATTGAATCTAAAATATTATAATCTTCTGTAAAATCAAAAAGATTAGCTCCATAAAGGTTTGTTTCTAGTGTTTTATCCTCTTTATTAAGTTTAAAGGTATAATCAGCACCCTCTTCATCATGTTGATATAATTTATACTTATTACTAGAGGCTTCAGCTTCCATAATTGCATAATTAGTATTATAACTTTCATCTAATAATGTACTATCTTCATAAGAAATCCAAATATATCCTCCTTCATTTCCTATAGTTCCCCAGCTGCTCTTAACAAGCCATGCTCCATTATTTTTTATATTACTATTAACTCTAAAATTTTCCTTAGGATAATTATCATCCCATCCAACAATTATAATAGAATGATTTGCAGCAGTTCTTTCTCCTGGGTAACAATAAGTTCCTTTAACCTTATCATAATAAAGGGCAGAATGAAAATATCCTGTATAAACTCCACCATAATTAAGAACAGCATTTTTTATAGTTTCTTTATCCTTTTTAAGATAAATTATACTTGAAACATTAAAAGCTGTTTCTGCTTCATTCATATTACTAGGTTTAGATGCTAATTTTGAATATTGAAGAGGAATATCACTTTCAAATTTTGGTCCTGCCCAAGCTGTAAAATATCCAAGAGCTATTTGGTCATATCCACCCTTATAAGACTCTCTATGCCATCCATAGCCCTCTTCATCAGCTGTTCCCCACCATCTTAAATGTTCTTCTGAAAAATCATAATATTCATCTCTTTTTAAAGCTAAATAACTTTCTAATGTTCCTAAACTGGCAAAACTCCAGCATATATCTAAATTACCTTGGTCCTTTACTGAAGTCATAAGATTTAATTTTCTAGGGTCATACTTTTCTAAATATTCACCTTCTTGAAAATTATTTTTTAAGCTTGTCCCATCTATTACATAAGGGGAAGGCATATTTACTATTTCTCCTTCACCATTTTCTACCTTTTCTAAATATTCTTCATAAGCTTTATTATATTCTTTTACTATTTTATAATTTTCTGTTATCTCTTTTCCATAAGCTATTATAGGAATTTGCCCTAAAGTAAGTGCTATAGCTATAACTAAACTTATACCCCTTTTTCTCATAAAAATCCCCCTTTTTAACTTTTATTAAATTAATACTCAACAAACTTTAGCATAAGACCATGAGCTGGTGCTCTTTCTCCTGCCTTTTCTCTATCCATAGAATTTATTATGTTTTCCATTTCTTGTGGACTTCTTTTTCCAAGTCCAACTTCAATTAATGTTCCTACAATTATTCTAACCATATTTAATAAAAATGAATTTCCATTAATCTCTATATCTATAATACCCTTATTTTCTCTTATATCTATATAATTTATTGTTTTTACAGTAGATTTTTCCTTTTTACTTTTTAAATTAGTAAAACTTTTAAAATCATGTGTTCCAATTAAAAATTCTGAAGCTTTTTTCATATTTTCTATATTAAGCTTTTCTTTTATATGATAGGCATATTTTCTTGTAAAGACACAATTGTTTTCATTATTATTTATTTTATAAACATAGCTTTTTGACTTTACATTATACCTTGAATGAAATCTTAAACTTGCAAGTTTTACTTCTTTAACTATAATATCCTCTGGTAAATATTCTTCTAAATACTCTTTCATTTTTTCTAAAGGCTTTTTTGAATTTGTAGTAAAATTTGCTACAAAATTATCTGCATGAACCCCTGCATCAGTTCTTCCACAACCAATAAGCTGAATTTCTTCATTTGTCATTTCACTTAAAACATTTTCAATTTTTCCTTGAATGGTTGTAATATTTTTCCCTTTTTCCTTTAATCTTTGCCATCCATTATATCTAGTTCCATCATATTGTATTACTAATTTTATATTGTTCATTATTTCTCCTTTAAACTTTTTAAATTATTTTAATTATATCATATTTTAATAAATTGAAAATGAAAAAAAGAGCAAATCAAATTAAAATGCTCTTTTTAAAACTCATTTAATTTAAATTGCTCTTAATCTTTTTATTATAGGTCAATAACCATTGTCATAAGTTCATTTGTTCTCTTTATAAAGGTATCTAATTCTTCAGCATTAAGTTCTTTATTAGCTATAAGTGCTAAATCAACAACTTGGTTTACAATTAATGATACCTTTTCTTTCTTATCTTCATTATCAGCTAAAGAAACAAGTTTTTTTACTATAGGATTTTTATCATTAATTACTAATGTTCTCTCTTGAGGGAAGTTCATTCCTTCCATCATATTTCCACCAAATTGTTTTTGCATTTCTGCCATTCTTCTTGAATATTCAGAAGTTAAAATCATAACTGGAGTGCTTTCATTTTTTAAGCTTTCAACTGAATATTCCTTCATCTTTTCTCCAATAACATCTTTAAAGACTTTTATTATTTTTTCATTTTCTTCTTTCTTATCTTCTTTGTTTTCAGAACTTTCCTTTAAAAGGTCTGATATATCAGAATCAACTCTTGTAAATTTAACATTTTGGTCTTTATATTCTAAAAATGACATAAAGTTATTATCAATTGGAGTATTTAATATTACTGCATCAATTCCATATTCTTTAAATAGCTTAATATATTGTGATTGTTTTTCTAAATCACTCACATAAAATACCTTATTTTCATGAGTATCCTTTGCTTTTTCAAGATAATCTTTTAATGTAACATATTCATCATTTATTGTCTTAAATACAAGAGAATCCTTTATTTTATCATAAAATCCTTCATCTCTTAAGCATCCATATTTAATAAATAATTGTATATCATCCCAGAACTTATTATATTTTTCTCTATCATTATTAAAGATTGAATTTAATTTATCTGCAACCTTTTTAACAATATGTTTAGATATTTTAGCTACTTCTCTATCATTTTGAAGGAAACTTCTTGATACATTAAGAGGTAAATCAGGACAATCTATAACACCTTTAAGAAGTAGTAAAAATTCTGGAATTACTTCTTTTATATTATCAGCTACAAAAACTTGATTGTTAAATAGTTTTACTTGTCCTTCAACTAATTCAAATTCATTTTTTAATTTAGGGAAATATAAAATACCTTTTAAATTAAATGGATAATCCACATTTAAATGAATCCAGAATAAAGGTTCATCATAACTATTAAATACTTTTCTATAAAAAGCTTTATATTCTTCTTCTGTACATTCAGAAGGTTTTTTAAGCCAAAGAGGATTTGTATCATTTATAGGTTCAGGTATATCTATTATTTCTTCTGTATCCTTTACTTCTTCCCCTGCTTCTTTTTTCTTTTTTATTTCTTCTTCTTTCTTAGCCTTTTCTTCAGCTTTTCTCTTTTCTTCTTCAACATCTACAAAGTAAATTTCTGTTGGAAGGAATGAACAATACTTTTCAACTATTCCTCTTACTTTGTATCCATTTAAAAATTCTTCACTTTCTTCATCTATATAAAGAGTTATTGTTGTACCTCTTTCCTTTTTGGTATCTGAAGGAGATATTTCATATTCAGTACCACCATCACAAATCCATCTTACAGCTTCTGCTCCATCTTTATAAGAAAGAGTATCTATTTGAACTTTCTTTGAAACCATAAAAGCTGAATAAAATCCTAAACCAAAGTGACCTATTATATCATTTCCTTGATCCATCTTTTCTTTATACTTTTCCATAAAGTCTGCTGCACCTGAAAAAGCTACTTGGTTTATATATTTTTTTACTTCATCTTCTGTCATACCAATACCATTATCAGTAAAGGTTACTATTTTATTTTCTTTATCTACTGTAACTGTAACTTTAAAGTTTTCATTAACTTCCTTTGCTTCACCTAAAGAAATTAATCTTTTTAACTTACTTACAGCATCACAGCCATTACTTATTAATTCTCTTATAAATATATCCTTATCAGAATATAACCATTTCTTTATTATTGGAAAAATATTTTCTGTATCAATTGATATTGTTCCTTTTTCATTACTCATTTATACTCATCTCCTAATTAACCTACTCTATTTTGTCTAACAGAATATATTATAATTTTAAAGTCAAAGAAAGTCAAAAACTAATTTTAAAGAAAATCTGTGTTATTTAAAGAAAATATAACTATTATTCATTTATTTTAAAATAACAAGGATTTTTTAGAAAATTTTATATTCTATAGAAAATAAAAAGATTGCCTTTTATTTTTATAGGCAATCTTTTTAACTTAAATCTTATTTTATTTACTTTCTGTTATAGCAAGGGCAGCAGCACCTAAAACTCCAGCTTTTCCTCCAAGCTCAGCTTTAGCTACTTTACAATGATTATAAATAGGAGTCATACATCTTTCTTCCATAACTTCTCCTATCTTTTCAAAAACTATATCTCCTGCATTACTTACTCCTCCACCTAATACTATCATATCAGGGTCAAAAATATTTGCTGCATTTGCAAAAGTTATTCCTAAATAATTTAAGGCATTATCTATTATTCTCTTAGCTTCCTTATCTCCTTTAGCTGCTTCTTGGAATACTTCCTTAGATGTTATTGTTTCATAATTTTTTAATGAAGTTTTACAATTACTTTTAGCAGCTTCTCTTCCTCTATTCATTATTGCTGTTCCAGAAGCTAAACTTTCAGCACATCCTGTATTTCCACATCCACATCTTGGTCCTCCATTCATAAGAGTCATATGACCAATTTCTAAAGCATTTGCAGTGCTTCCTCTAAATAATTTACCATTAATTATTGCACCACCACCTATGCCTGTGCTTGCAGTTATAAATACCAAATTTTCAGTACCCTTTCCAGCACCAAACATAAATTCACCAAGAGTTGCAACATTTGCATCATTATCTAAGAAAGTTTCTATACCATATCTTTCTTTTATAGGCTTAACTATATTAAAGTTTTTAAATGGAAGATTTGGTGTATAAACAATTAATCCATTAGCTACATCTAAAGGTCCTGGAGAACCTATTCCTATAGCCTTTACTTCATCTTTATTTGTACCTTCAAGTACATAATCTATAGTATCAATCATTTTTTGAAGAACTGGTAATTCTCCTTTTTCTGCTTCTGTTTCTACTATAACTTCTTTTTTCATGTTACCTTGTAAATCAACTAATGCTGTGTAGATTTTTGTTCCTCCTAAATCTACTCCAATTACATATTTCTTTTCCATTCTTTCAGGCCCCCTCATACATATTTTTATGTTGAACGTTTTTCTTATTTTAAAAGAAAAACTTCTTAAATATTAATTTACCTATTAGAGTATATCATCTTTATTTAGGTTTTACAAATTTATAATTTAATTTTATTATATAAATTTTATCTAACCTTTTCTAAGGCATATTCCATAGCTTTTTCAAGGTTTTCTACATTTTTTCCTCCACCTTGAGCAATTAATGGACTTCCTCCACCTTTTCCATCAATTAAAGCTAGAGTTTCTTTAACTAAAGCACCCATATTCTTTTCTTTTAAATTTTTAGATACTGCAAATAAAAGATTTGCCTTATCTTTTCCCTTTACTGCAAATAAAACAACTCTATTATTTTCTTCTGTAAGAGAGGTTGCAAGTTTATTTAAATATTTCATGTCTTCATTTTCATATATTTTACTTATTATTATAAAGTCATTAGATTTTTCTGCAGAGTTTATAAGATTTTGAACTTCATATTTTGAAAGCTCATTTTTTAATTTTTTCTTTTCCTCTAAAACTTTTTCATAGTCATTATTTAAATTATTTATTCTATTTATAGCTTCATTATCTGCTGTATTAAGCTTTTTACATATTTCACTTAATATATTATCTCTATCTAAAGCATAACTTACTGCTCTATCTCCTGCTAAAAACTCTATTCTAGTATTTCCTTTATGAGGAACCCATCCTTTTATTTTTATCATTTGAAGTTCTAAAGTATTTGAGGGATGTACTCCACAGCAAGCATTTATATCTAAGTCTTCAATTTGTACAACTCTTATAGAATTATCATCAGTTGCTAAATCACGTCTTAATCCCATAGCTTGAGCTTTTTCTCTATCTGTCATAATAAAATTAACTTTATGATTTTCCTTTATTACTTCATTTGCTCTTTTTTCTGCTTTTTTTATCATATCTTCTCTTATGTTTCCAATAATATCCACTGTACTTACATCATGACCTAAATGAATTCCTGCAGTATTTGCATTAAACATAGAGAAAAAACAGCCTGACAATACATGTTGTGCTAAATGTTGTTGCATTCCATCATGTCTTCTGTTCCAATCAATAATTCCCTTAACTACTTTTCCTTCTTCTATTTTTTCATTTAAAATATGGGCTATTTTATCCCCTTCTTCTATTACATCAATAACTTCTTTACCATCTAAAGTTCCTAAATCTGAAGCTTGTCCTCCCCCACCTGGGAAAAAGGCTGTTTTATCTAAAAATACATGAAATTTTCCATCTCTTTCTGTAACTTCTAAAACCTTTCCTTCAAATTCTTTAATATATTGGTCTTTATAAAATAGCTTTTCTGTTTCACTTGTCATAAGTTTATATCTCCTTTCAAAAATTCTTCATAAATTATATTTTATCATAATTTTTTTAAATTTTCTCCAATAAGTCTTATTCCTTTTTTAATATCTTCATTACTTACTCTTCCAAAACCTATTCTTAAGGTATCATGCCCTTTACCTTCTTCAAAAAAAACATCTCCTGGCATAAATATAACATTATCTTTATAACATAAATCTAAAAGTTTTCTTGCACTTATATTATTTTTAAGCTTTATAAATATATGAAGTCCACCTTCTCCTGTTACATATTCATAATCTAAATATTTTTCTACACATTCCATAAGAAGAAGATACTTTTCTCTATAATACTTTCTTACAGACTTTACATGCTTTGAAAAGGCTCCACTTTTTAAATAATAATAAAGACAGCCTTGGTCTAAAAAAGAAGAGTGGATATTTCTTCCCCTCTTTACACTTTCTAATATGTCTATAAGAAATTTATCTCCTAATATCCATCCTATTCTAAGACCTGGAAATAAAATTTTTGAAAAGCTTCCAATATAAATTACAGAATTACCATCTTTACTTAATGAAGCTAAAGGCTCAATTGGAGAACTTGAATATAAAAGTTCTTCATTAAAACCATCCTCAATAATAGGTACAGAAAATTCCTTTGCAATATTATAAACCTCCTGCCTTCTTAAAGCCTTCATAACAATTCCTGTAGGGTTATTATAAGAGGGAGTTAAATATAAAAATGCTGGTTTATTTTCTTTAAAGGCCTTTTTTAATTCCTCAGTTTTAATTCCATCTTTGTCCATAGGTATTTGTCTTACTTTAACTTTATGAGATTTCATTATTTTTAAAGCAGTATTATGAGTTGGCTCTTCACAAACTACAATATCATTTTCCTTTGTAAGGGTTTGTATTATTATATCAAAGGCCTCTGTAAAGCCATTAGTTATTAATATATCCTTATTTTTAGTATCTACATTTTTCTCTTGCATATACTGAAATAAATATTCAATTAATGGCTTATAGCCTTTAGCATAACCATAATTTAATAAATTAGCCTGTTCAACAGAAAAACAATCTAAAAAAGCTCTCTTAAAATCTTCTAAGTTAAAAAGACTATAATCTGGGGCTATTGATTTAAAAGATATCATACCTTTTTTAAAGGAAAGTTCATTTTTTATAACATCCATATCTCTTAAAGTTTTACCATAATAGTTTACTCTATCTTTCCAATCTATACTATAACCTTGAAGCTTTTTTTTAGAATCAACTGATATAAAAGTTCCTCTTCCTCTTTTAGTTATAATAATTCCCATAGCTTCAAGTTCTTCATAGGCACATATTACAGTATTTCTGCTTATTTTTAAAAAACTACTAACTTCTCTTGTAGATGGAAGTTTGCTGTCTTTTTTTAATTCTCCAATTTCTATTCCTTTTAAAATATGATTAATAAGTTGAGTATCTATTGCTTCATTACTTTTTAACTTTAAAGTTGAAAAAATCAAAAATTATCACTCCTGATTATTTATTCTATTTCCATTTTTAATTGAACTTCACTTAATGGAATTTCTACTTGTATATAATCCCCTAAGGTGTGTTCAACAGGGATAATAATTCCTAAAGAATCCTCTGTTAAATAGCTATAGCTTTGCCCTTCTTTAACATTATCTACTTCATCACATACTGAAATTTTATTTAATATATCTTCTGATGTAAGAGTATTAAAAGCTTCCTTTTGTTCTTCAGAAACTGTTCCCCCTTTAATTTTTTCTGCTAAGTCTTTATTTATATCAACAAAATCTGATAATTTAAGTATTTTTTTATTTTTTAAATCTACATTAACTGAATATAAGTAATTATTAGCATAAGCTGCCCCTTCTAAATATGCTGTTCCTTCATAAACTACACTTATAATATTTTTATTTTTTCTTCTTACCTTATACTTAATATTCATATTAAGATTATCTTGATCCTCTTTATCATAATACTTTGTAGCAATTACTCCCCCATTTTCTAAAAAAGAACTAATTATATTAGTTTTTTCATCATCAGAATATTTTAATGTTGGATATTTTATAACTACATTTTTAACATTATAAACATCATCTTCAATAGTATAATCATCTGGATTTGCATTTTCTACTACTGATGTCTCTATCTTACTTTTATCTTTATCATTACTACAAGCAGTTAATGTACATGCTAAAGTCATTACCATTACTATAGCTACTATTTTAACTTTTTTCATAAATTTTATTTTCCCCCATACACCATATTTTTTCTTAAATATTTGAAATTATAAGTTCCATATTTCCTTTAAGTTTATATTCTCCATAATTAAAAGGTATAATAAAATGATCTCCTTTTTTTATTTCAAAATCATTAATAAATCCTTTTCCTTCAATTACACTTACAATTTCAAAAGGTTTATTTTGAATAAAAGTTTCTTCTCCATGTATATCTATTTTTTTAACTTCATAAAATTCACACTTAACAAGGTCTTTTTCATCATAATTATCCTTTTTTATGATTTTAAAATCTTGTTTTTCTTCTATGTAAGGACATTTTATAACATCAATACTTTTTTTAATGTGAAGTTCTCTTGGTTTTCCATTTGAAAGACGGTCATAATCATAAAGACGATAAGTAATATCACTATTTTGTTGAGTTTCTAAAATTACTGTACCACCCTTTATTGCATGTACTGTTCCTGGAGTGATTTGAAAAAAATCTCCCTTTTTAATAGGAATCTCTCTTATTAAATCCTTCCATCTTTTTTCTTCTATCATTTGTTTTAATTCTTCCTTTGATTTTGCATTATGACCTATAATTATAGTAGCACCTTCTTCACAATCTAAAATGTACCAACATTCAGTTTTTCCAAGAGCTCCATTTTCATTAGCCTTTGCATATTCATCATTTGGATGAACTTGTATACTTAAATCTTTTTTTGCATCTATTATTTTTATTAATAAAGGAAAAATATCTCCTTTAGCATTTCCAAAAACTTCTCTATGATTATCCCATAACCAGCTTAAAGTTTTTCCTTTAAGTTCCTCATTTTTAAATGTACAATCTCCAGATTTATGAGCACTTACAGCCCAACATTCTCCTGTTGTATCACTTGGAATTTTATATCCATAATCATTGGCAAGCTTATTGCCACCCCAAATAACTTCTTTAAACACTGGCTCTAAAAATAAAATTTTTCTCATATTTTAATAACTCCTTTATAATGTTTCTTACTACCTATATCTTACATTACAAAGTTTATTTTTTCAATGAACCTTATTCTTTTTATATAATATTATGAATATTTGTGTATCTTTTGTTGTTTTTGTATATGCTTTTTATCTTAATTTCTTATCCATGTAGAAAAAATACCCTCTTCATCAAAGCCTACTTTTTCATATAAATTTCTTGCAATTTTATTTGAAGAATCTACTCTTATATTAATTTCTTTTATATTATTTTCTTTTGCTAAATCTATAAGTTTATTTAAAAACTCTTTTCCATAGCCCTTTCCTCTTATTTCATGAACAATTCCAAAGTTTACTACAGAATAAACACCTCTATTAAATATTATCTGTCCATATCCAATAGGATTATTACTTTCCATTGCAAAAATACATAAATCCTTTAAATAATACTTTTGTTTTTCATCATATCTTATATCATTTGGAGTTATTGGAACTCTTATATTATTTCTAAAAACTCTATTTTGTATTTTACATCTAAGCTTTTCATCTTCATTTATTTTAAATTTTCTATAATTAAGTTTATAATTTATTTTTTCTCTTGGATACCTTGTATCTAAATTTAAAAGGAGAGTTTCTCTTACCTTAGTCATTCCTAAAAGACTTACTAATTCTTTTGAATATGAATTTTCTATTACTTCATATACAAAATTATTTCCTCTTAATAGCAAAGTAAGGCTATCTCTTATATAACTAATATATTCATGTTTTATATATATATCTTGTATATATATAACCTTATTTGATGAATATTGAATCCATACATATCCAATGTATTTATCATTATATTTTATTAAGTTCATAAGTTTTCTTGTAACATATTTACCTAAAAAACTTTTTTCATTATAGAACATAAAAAAATCTAATCTATATCCCATAATCTTCTTTGCTTCTTCTGATAATATTTTAAAGTGACCAATATTTTTCCCATTTAACTTTTCAATACTAACCATAGCTCTCCAATCATATAAGAAAAACTCCTAAAATTCTTCAGGAGTTTTTCTAACATACATTTTTTAGATATCTTTCATACTTAAGCTTATTCTCTTCTTTTCAGCATCTACTGAAAGAATTTTAGCTTTTATTTCTTGACCAACTTCTAAAACTTGTGCTGGATTTTCAATTCTTTCATGGCTTATCTTTGAAATATGAACTAATCCATCTACTCCAGGTTCTAATTCAACAAAAGCACCAAAGTCATTAATTCTAACAACCTTTCCTAAAACAATTGAATCTACTGGATATTTTTCTTCTACATTGCTCCATGGTTCTGGAGTTAAAGCCTTTATACTTAATGAAAGCTTTTTAGCTTCTTTATCTAAGTCAATAATCTTAAGGTCAACAATGTCTCCCTTCTTTAAATAATCTTCTGCTTTTTTAACATGGTTCCAAGATATTTGTGAAAGGTGGATAAGACCATCTATTCCATTTACTTCTGCAAATGCACCAAAGTTTGTGAATCTCTTAATTTCTCCCTTTACTACATCTCCTACATGTAAATTAGCCCATGCTTCTTCTTCTTTCTTAGCTACTTCTTCTTCTAAAATAACTCTTCTTGAAGCTATTATCTTAGATGGATTTCCTTGAACAAATTCTATTAATTTTACTGGAATTGTCATGTTTTTAAAGTCTTCTTTGTTTGCTATATATTTAACATCTATTTGAGATGCTGGTATAAATATTCTTACACCCTTATAGTAAGCAACTAATCCTTTATCTCTTGCTTCTGATATTGTTACATCAAATATAGTTCCTTCATTGAATAGCTTTTCTAATTCTTCAAAAGCTTCTTTCTTTTCATATTCAATTCTTGATAAAACTACATTGTTGTCTTCATCTTTTAATTTAACAACTTTAGCTTTTATTTTATCTCCTATATTTAATTTTGCTGCAAATTCTTTTGGGTCTTCTTTAGCAGTTAATTCCTTATAAGGAATTACTCCATCTCTTCCATTTCCAACAATAGAAACAACTATTCCATCATTATTTTTATAAAGAATTTCACCTTCTATTTCATAACCAATAGATATAGTCTTATCGATTTCCTCCATTAATTTTGCTTGTTCATCATTTTTGATATTTTCATCTTGCATAATATTAATAACCTCCCTGATTATCCAATCTGGTGTTGATGCACCAGCGGTAATGCCAATTTTTTTGAAATTTAAATTATTTATATATTCTTCTGGTAATTCAGATGAATTTTCTATATGTATGGTATTTTTACAATTGCTTTTTGCAATTTCATAAAGTTTTGTGGTATTAGAACTGTTTTTTCCACCTATAACAATCATTGCATCAACTTCTTTTGAAAGCTTTTCTGCACTTTCCTGTCTTACATTTGTTGCAGAACAGATAGTATTATAAGTTACTAGTTCTTCAACCTGTACATTTTTTAAATTTTCTATGGTCTTATTCCAATTTTCTAGCTTTTCAGTTGTTTGTGCAACAACACAAATTTTGCCTTTTGGAAAATTTGTAGGTAATGGAGATTTACCATCTGTTATAATAGCTTTGTTTTTACACCAACCATTTATTCCTATAACTTCTGGATGATTTTTATCTCCTAAGATAATTATATCATAACCTTCTGAAGAAAATTTATCTACTTTTTTTTGTATATTAGACACAAAGGGACAAGTAGCATTTAACACCACTAACTCTTTGCTTTCTAAAAGCTCTAATATATTTTTAGCTACTCCATGGGACCTTATTACTATAACATCCCCTTTTTTTAAAGTATCTATATCTTTTAAATCTATTGCAAATATATGATGTTCCTCTAAATATTTTACCACATCATTATTGTGGATAAGAGGACCTAGAGTATATACTTTTTTCATATATTCTTTTTGTATTCTTATTGCCTCTTCTACTGCACGTTGCACGCCAAAACAAAAGCCTGCATTTTTAGCTAATTTTACTTTTCTCATAAATATATTTACTCCTAAGTATATGTGACACCTTTAATTTTTAATCACATTTCTTATATAAGAATTTATTTTTTCTGTAACTTCTTCTATACTTAATCCAGTTGTATCTATTTCAATTGCATCTTCTGCCTTTTTTAAAGGGTCTACTTCTCTATGAGAATCTTTATAATCCCTTTCTATTATATCGCTTAAGATTTTATCATAAGAACAAGATATATCTCTACTCTTAAGTTCTAAAAATCTTCTATTTGCTCTTTCTTCTGCTGTTGCTGTTAAGAAAAACTTAAATGGAGCATCTTTTAATACAACTGTTCCAATGTCTCTACCATCCATTATTACATTAAACTTTTTTGACATTTCTCTTTGAAGTTTTACTAACATTTTTCTTACTTCTTGTATTTTAGCATATTCAGAAACTATAGAACTTATTTCTGGTACAGTAATTTTATTTTGAATATTTTCTCCATTTAATAAAAGGTCATCCTCTTTAAATTCCATTTTCATAGTTTCTATTAAGCTACAAATTTCTTCTATATTTGAAGGAGCTAAATTATTTTCTTTAGCCTTTAAAGCTACAGCCCTATACATAGCCCCTGTATTTATGTACATTAAATTAAATTCTTTAGCAACCAGTTTAGCTATGGTACTTTTTCCCGCTCCTGCCGGTCCATCAATTGCTACTGAAAAATTCACGGTTATACCACCTTTCACTATAGTTTAGTAAAATCCACTATAATATCTATTATATAATTTTTTATCTTTTCACACAAGCTAAATATTTAAGCCTGCTACAAAGCCAGTTGAAAGTGCTATTTGCACATTATATCCTCCTGTAAAGGCATCTACATCAATAACTTCACCTGCAAAGGATAAATTATTAATAAGCTTTGACTTCATAGTAGATGGGTCTATTTCCTTTGTATCTACTCCTCCAGAGGTTACAATAGCTTCTGTAAGACTTCTAAGGCCTGATATTTTCATTGATAGGTTTTTTATAAGATTTACTAAAGTTTTTCTTTCTTCTTTAGTTATTTCATTTACCTTTTTATTTTCTGAAATATTACTCATCTTTATTATTACAGGAATAAGTTTTTTTGGAAGAAGCTCATCTAAAGAATTTTTAAAATCTTTATTTATATATTTTTGAAAATCCCTTTGAACTCTCTTATCAAGTTCTTGAATTTCTAAAGCTGGTTTTAAATCTATTGTAAGAGTATACTCTTCTCCTTCTTTTATAAATCTACTTCCACTTAAAATTAAAGGTCCTGACACTCCAAAATGAGTAAATATCATTTCTCCCTGTTCTTTATAAACAGCTTTTTTTCCTTTTTTTATTGTAACAGAAACATTTTTTAAAGATAATCCCATAAGGCTTTTTACCCATTCATCTTCAATTTCTATAGGAACTAAAGAAGGTTTTAGACTAATTATATTATGTCCTCCCTTTTTAGCATACCTTTGGCCATCTCCAGTAGAACCTGTTGATGGATAAGAAGCTCCACCTGTTGCTATTATATAATAATCACCTTTAAGACTTTTTGAATTATTTATTATAATTTCTTTAATGCTTTTATGTTCAAAAATTATATCTGTTACCTTACTATTAAGCCTTATTTCTACATTTGACTCTTTAAGGCCTTTTAAAAGTCCTTTTATAATATCTGAAGACTTATCTGACTTTGGAAAAACTCTATCCCCTCTTTCTACCTTTAAAGAAATACCTTGTTTTTCAAAAAACTCCATTGTATTTTCATTAGTAAAGGTATATAAAGAACTATATAAAAAATAAGGATTTCCAGGAATAAACTGAAAAAACTCAGAAATATCCTTTGCATTAGTTACATTACATCTTCCTTTTCCAGTAATAAATAACTTTTTCCCAATTCTATCATTTCCATCTAATAAAATAACTTCATGTTTTTTCCCAGCTTCTATAGCTGCCATCATTCCAGCAGGACCTGCTCCAATTACTATTACCCTACTCACTAAACTTCCTCCTAAACCTTATACTAATTAATTATTTTACTATATAAGAAAGAAAATTTAAAGAATAATTAAAAAACTTTTTATTCTATAATTATCTTTTTTTCATAGGTCAAATATGTTATTAAAAAAAATCAAAACCTAATAATACTAAGGCTATAGTAAGTTTGCATTACTTTATTCTTAGGTATATAATTTTAATAAATAATTTTATTTTAAGGAGAGTAAATTTAATGAATTTAAGTAGAAATGATTTATGCTGGTGTGGAAGCAATAAAAAATATAAAAAATGCCACTTAGAAATTGATGAAAAAATTGCACATTTTAAATCTCAAGGATGTATTGTTCCTAGCAGAAACCTTATTAAAACTAAGGAACAAATTGAAGGGATAAAAAGAAGTGCAAAAATAAATACAGCAGTTTTAGATTTAGTTGCCAAAAATATTAAAGTTGGAATGTCAACTGAAGAAATAAATACTTTAGTTTATGATTATACAATATCTCAAGGTGCTATACCTGCCCCTCTTAATTATGAAGGTTTCCCAAAAAGCGTATGTACATCTATAAATGATGAAGTATGTCATGGTATTCCTGATGAAAATATAATTCTTAAAGATGGAGATATTATTAACGTAGATGTTTCTACAATATATGAAGGATACTTTTCAGATGCCTCAAGAATGTTTAAAATAGGAAATGTAAATCCTGAAATGAATAAATTAGTTGATGTTGCTAAAGAATGTTTAAATTTAGGCTTTAGAGCAGCAAAGCCATGGGGATTTTTAGGAGATATAGCAGAAGCTGTTCAAACCCATGCAGAAGCAAATGGATACTCTGTAGTAAGAGAATTTGGTGGACATGGAGTTGGCTTAGAGTTCCATGAAGACCCTTTTGTTGCACACGTAGGTAAAAAAGGTACAGATATGCTTTTAGTTCCTGGTATGGTATTTACAATAGAACCTATGATTAATATGGGAGACCCTGAAATATTTATAGATGCAGATAATGACTGGACAGTTCTTACTGAAGATGGTTATCCATCAGCACAATGGGAATATACAGTTTTAATAACAGAAACTGGAGCTGAAATTTTAACTCACTAATAAATAGACCTATTAACCTATAAAAAGACGAATGTCTAACAAATAACATTCGTCTTTTTTATTTAATAATCTTTTTCTTCATAATATAATACATGTTTTATTTATTCTTTAATTTCTTAATTCCCTTAACTAAGAAAACTCCTATTAAAAATCCAATTGAATTTAAAATTATATCATCTATATCAAATACACCTTTTTTAAATATATGTTGTATTAATTCTATTAAGAAAATATATATTAAAAATAAACCTATTTTTAATGTACTTTTTTTATTAAAAAATCTATATTCAATATATATTCCTATAGGTATATACATGCAAATATTTCCTACAAGTAAAATCAGTCCATTGCTAGAAGATTTAATGTCTTTAAATACCTCTAATAGATTCAAATTTATATTGCCTGTCCAACCATTATCATTTTTAAATAAAGTTAACATTAATATTAATATAAAATATAAACAAAATAATAAATCAATATATTTTGAATTTACTTTTTTATTTATTATAAACTTTATAAAAATAAACAATGCTAGTGCTAATATAATTCTTGCTGCCACAAAAATATTACTAGACATTGAAATGGAGAGTATTACATTGTCTAAAAATTTATAACAACTCATATAAGATATCAAAATACAAATAAAAATCAAAGCAACATTTGATATTATTTTTTTCAACTTATCAGCCATAAAATCCCCTTTATATTAACTTAAATTATTACTTTTCTTAAATTTTATGATATTTTTCTATTGTTGTCAAGTTTTTATATTTTTTGTATATTGATTTTTCACAAAATATAAAATATTATTGTTTTTTTATATTAATATTTATAAATATAATTTAATCATAAATTTCAAACCTTTTCTTAAATTCTATGTTAATTTGTAATAATTCAGAAAATGGGACTATATCTTTTTTAGCTTTTTCAATATTACATTCATTTGACCACAAAAAAGGATAAATAAGAATTCCCTCATTAAATTTAACTTTTTTAATGTCCTCTTGAAAAGTTGACCATTTATATGATTTATAAAATTCATCTATTTTTTCACTTGTTACAAACTTTATAAACTCTTTATAAGTAATATCTAAATCCTCCCATTCTAATGTATCTGGTGCAAAATATAAAATATTATTTTTCTCCTTATTTAATGAAAAAAGTCCTCCAAATATGTCATTTCCTATAATAATTATATTATCATCAAAATATTTTTTTAATTCTAAATTGTATTTGTAGATATTATAAGAATTTTCTTCATCTCCACTTCCAAATAAACGTATATAATTTTCAATAAAAATTCCTCCAGTATTAATTATTACTTGTCCTAATACAGAATTTTCATTAATGTTAAGATTATTTAAAGAATTATTATAATTAGAGCTTAAAATCTTAATATTTTTTGTAGAGCTTTTTAATATACTTTTAATTTCATTCCATATTACCATATTTTCTTCTCCTTAATTATTCATCTTTTCTTAAATTAAAAATCATATTTAATTATCTTTACTTCCTTTTGAGGATTTAAATTATTTTCCCACCATATTTTTTGTTCTAGCCCTCCAATATTAATTCCCAAAAATTGAGGGTCAATAAAAATATACTGTTCACTACTTAGTTTAATTAATAATACATCAGTTATTATATAGTTTTTTCTATTATCTAAATTGTAAAAATATACTGATTCAAATTTTTTTCTTTTTGAAAGAGGATTTATAAAGATAAATTCACTAATTCTTATAGTACTATCCACCACATCTTTAAAAAAATTTTTTTCTGGTATTGACTTTTTAATCTCAATTTTTAACTTAGAATAAGACTCTATTGCTTCAATTTCTAAAAAATATTCTCCTATTTCTAAATAAATAAAATTGTTATTAACAATAAATTCTCTACTATCATCATCAAAAATTCCTATTAAATATATATCATCTAATTCACTTTCCTTAAAAATTTTTATTATTTTATTAATCATAAATCTTCTCCTTATATATGTCATATTCTTATTATACTATATTTTTCCATTGCATCTTAATACTAAAGACTAAAAGCACCTATATTTGATATACATATTCTTTTATATTATAATAAAAACTAGAGTTTAACTTTTAACTTACTAATTTTATTTTTTGCAAGGAGACATGATGTTTACTTATTCATTTATTATTTGGATTTTTATTTTTTATATATACTGTTTTTTAGGTTGGATAGTTGAATCTTCTATTGTATCTATTAGAACAAGAAAACTTGTTAACAGAGGATTTTTAAAAATTCCTATGCTTCCTATATATGGCTTTGGTGCTGTAATGATGCTTTTTGTGTCTCTTCCAATAAAGGATAAGCCTATTTTAATATACTTTGCTGGAATGATTGCTGCAACTCTTTTAGAATATATTGCAGCAGTACTTATAGAAAATATTTTTAAAATTAAATATTGGGATTATACAGAAGACAAATTTAACTTCCAAGGGCGTATATGTCTTGAAAGTTCCCTATTTTGGGGAGTTTTATCAGTAGCCCTTACCTTATTTATTCATAAGCCAGTTGAAAATTTTGTTCTAAGTTTAAAATCTAATACAATAACTATAATAGTTTTTATAATAAGTATTATATTTTTAATAGACTTTTTTATTTCTGCTAAAAAAGCACTTGACCTTAATAAATTATTATCATTTATTGATAAGGTAAAAATAGAAACAGAAAACCTAAAAGTACAAATTGAAAACAAAAGCAAAGACTATAAGGCACTAATTCCTAAAATAGAAAATTTAAACAAAGACTACCAAGACCTTCTTATAAAATTTAAAAGCAAATACTCAAATATGCTTATTAACTACCCAAGAGCAAAATCATTAAGATTTAATGATACATTTAAAATTTTAAAAGACAAATACAAAGAATTTATGAAAAAATAAAGTTGTGGTAATAAGATTTTTACCACAACTTTAATATTTTTTAAGCCAAGCTAATTATTTGTAATTTCTTTAAGTTTTTCAATTAATACATTCATTTCTTCATCTGTACCAATTGTTATTCTTAAGAATTTATTTATTCTATCTTTATTAAAGAATCTTACTAATACTCCTCTATTTCTTAGTTCTTCATAAAGGTATTGTCCTTCAAAATCTTTATGAGATGCAAATACAAAGTTTGCTTTAGAATCTAAAACTTTAAAGCCCATTTCTCTTAAAGTTTTTATAATATTTTCTCTTGTTTTTATTATTTTATTTCTTGTTTCTTCAAAGTACTCTTTATCTTCAATAGCTGCCTTTCCTGCATTTAAAGCTACTTTATCTATTGTATAAGAATTTATACTATTTTTTACTCTATTTAACCCTTCAATAAGTTCCTTATCTCCAAGGGCAAAGCCTATTCTTCCTCCTGCTAAAGACCTTGATTTTGAGAAAGTTTGTACTACTAATAAATTTTTATAGTTTTTAATGTATTTAACCATACTTTCTCCACCAAAATCTATATAAGCTTCATCTATTATAACTACAGTATCTTTATTTGCTTCTAAAAGTTCTTTTAACTTATCTGTATCTATGTATTTTCCTGTTGGAGCATTAGGATTTGGAAGTATTACTCCTCCATTTTCCTTTTTAAGCTCTTCTAGTGGAATATTAAACTCTTCATCTAAAGGAACCATTTTATAATTTAATCCAAAAAATTCTGCATATACAGGGTAAAAACTATAGCTTATATCTGGAAATAGAATTGTTTTATCCTTTGAAAAAAATGTCATAAATGAAAAGGCTAATACTTCATCTGAACCATTTCCTAAAAATATATTATCTTTATCTAACCCATAAAAATTTGCAATTGTTTCATTTAATTCTGTACATAATGGGTCTGGATAAAGTCTTAAATCCTCATTAGCTGAATTTTTTACAGCTTCAAGTACCTTTTTTGATGGTGGATATGGATTTTCATTTGTGTTTAACTTTACATATTTTTTGTCTCTTGGTTGTTCTCCTGGTACATAAGGTTCAATTTTATTTACTGTTTCATTCCAAAATTTACTCATATATTCCTCCTAAGGTATGATTTATATTTATTCTTAGTATACTCCTAATATTAAATAATTTCATCCTTTTTTGATTGTAACTTTTTATAAACTTATATCATATTTTAACATATATATGAATTTTAGAAATATGAATTTTGAAATGAGGTATTTTTATGTGTGGAATTGTAGGTATAATTAATTTTCATAAAAATATATTAGATGATAAAGATATTTTATTTAAAATGGAAAACTCTTTAACTAAAAGAGGTCCTGATGAAGAAGGACATTATTTATCTAAAAATGTTCTTTTTGGCCATAGAAGATTAGTTGTAGTTGATAAAGATGGTGGAAAACAACCAATGATAAAAAACATAGAAAATAGAGAATATATTCTTATATATAATGGAGAACTTTATAATACTGAAGATTTAAGAAAGGATTTATTTAACAAAGGATTTAAATTTAACTCTTATTCAGATACGGAAGTTTTATTAAACTCTTATATATATTACAAAGAAAAGGCTGTAGAAAAGTTAAATGGTATTTTCTCCTTTGCTGTTTTTGATAAAAAAGAAAATACTATCTTTTTAGCTAGAGACCAAATGGGGGTAAAACCTTTATTTTATTCTATAAAAAATAATAATATTATTTTTGCCTCTGAAATAAAAGCTATATTATGTCATCCTGATATAAAACCTATAGTTGATGAAAAAGGCCTTACAGAATTATTTGCACTAGGTCCTGCAAGAATTCCTGGAAGTGGAGTTTTTAAAGATATAAAAGAAATTCCTCCAGCACATTATATGATAATAAATAAAGATAATTGTATCTTAAAAGAATATTGGGATGTAAAAGCAGAAGAAAATACAGAAACTTTAGAAGAAATAATTAATCATACAAGAACTTTATTAATTGATGCTATAAAAAGACAGCTTGTAGGAGATGTTCCTTTATGTACTTTCTTATCTGGTGGTTTAGACTCTTCTGCTATTTCTGCTATAGTCTCTAATGAATTTAAAAAGAAAAATAAAATTTTAACTACTTATTCTATTGACTATGAAGATAATGATAAATATTTTAAATCTTCTTTATTTCAACCTACCTCAGATGAATATTGGGCAGAAGAAATGGCAAAATTTATAGGTTCAAATCATAAAACTGTAACCTTAAATCATAAAAATTTAGCCTATGCTTTATATAATGCAACAGAGGCAAATGACCTTCCTCAAATGGCAGATGTAGATTCTTCCTTATTTTTATTTTGCAAAGAAGTTAGAAAGGATTTTGTAATTTCACTTTCAGGTGAATGTGCAGATGAACTTTTTGGTGGCTATCCTTGGTTTACTCGTACTGAATTAAAATATGCAAATACCTTTCCTTGGTCTAGATTTATTAATGATAGATTATCTATTTTAAATGATGGAGTAAAAAAATTAGAACTTGAAGAATTATCTCAAGCTATGTATAAAAACACTTTAAAAAAGGTTCCTCATCTTGATAATGAAGATAAAGAAGATTTTAGAATGAGAGAATTATTTTATTTAAATATAAAATGGTTTATGATTACCCTTTTAAATCGTAAAGATAGAATGAGTATGGCAAATAGTTTAGAAGTTAGAGTTCCTTTTGCAGATATAAACTTAGCACAATATGCCTTTAATATTCCAAGTAAAATTAAACTTTTAGAGGGAAGAGAAAAAGGTCTTCTTAGAAAATCCCTTGAAGGAATACTTCCAAGAGATATAATTTATAGAAAAAAGAGCCCTTATCCTAAAACTCATAATCCTATTTATACTGAAATAGTATGTTCAATTATGAAAAATATCCTAAATAATAAAACTTCTCCTATACTTTCTCTTATTGATAAGGAAAAGGTTAGAAAAATTGTCAAAACTAAAGGAAGTTCTTATAAGGTTCCATGGTATGGTCAGCTTATGACAGGCCCTCAGCTTATAGCTTATTTAATTCAAGTAAACTATTGGCTTGAAAAATATAATATAGATATTATGTTATAAATTAAAGGAGCTTTCCACATAAAAAATTATTAATAAATTTTTTTAAATTGTGAAAAGCTCCTTAACTTTTATTTATCATAGCTATTATCATTTAATCTTTTATTTAATTCATACAAGGCCTTTTTATCCTCTTCTTTTTTCAAAGCAGAAACTGCTTCTTTAAATGAAAGCCATTTATATTCAAATTGTCCCTTTGAAATTATCTCTTGATTATTTACTTCAACTCCAAAACAACACTCTCTACATTCTTTTAAAAATCTATGTTTTTCACCATTTTCTTTAACCTTTTTAATATAGGTTTTATTTATTTTAGTATCAAATTTAATGATTTTTGAATCCATAACAATTTTTGAAACATCCCAAGTTTTTCTTTTAGCTGTATCCATAATTGTTCTACCTTTTTCACATACGCTTACAATACTTTTCCAGCCCTTATCATCATTTTTATCTTTAAACAAACAGTACTTTACATTATCACTATCTTTAGAAAAAGGGAAAATTAACACCTCACAAAATTCCATAAATAAAGCCTCCTTATGCCTGTTACCCTTTTCTTAAGTTAAAAATAAAAGGTATCTTAATACGAAATTATGATACCATTTTTTTACATATACGTCAATCTAATCTTTTCTATTCATCATCTGATACATTCTTATTATTATATGAATAAACATTATATTCTTTCCAAATAGTTTCTAAATTATTAAAAGTATCTGATATATTATTCTTTTCTCTCATTCCAATTGCTATTATTAAAGCATTTATTACAGAAAGAGGTGCTACTAAAGAATCCACAAAAGATGCCATATTACTTTGAGCTATAAGTGTATAATCAGCTTTAGCTGCTAAAGGTGATAAAAGGCTATCTGTTAAAGCAACAACCTCTGCTCCTCTACTTTTAGCAAAATCTAAAATATCAATAGTTTTTGTAGCATATCTTGGGAAACCAATTCCTATTACTAAATCACCTTCGCTAATATTTATAACTTGTTCAAATATATCTGAAATTCCATAGCTTACAATTCTTACATTTTGAAGAATTATATTTAAATAAAAGCCTAAAAATTCTGCTAATGCTGTTGAACTTCTAAGTCCTATTATATATATTTTTTTTGCCTTATAAATAGAATTAACTACATCTTCAAAAGTATAAGAATTAATTTTTTCTAAAGTAGCTCTTATATTTTCCATATCTGCTTTTAAAACTCCCTTAAGAGCATCTCCATCAGATACAAAATCATTTGATAATTCTAATCTTTGAACAGTTGTAAGTTTATTTTTAATTAATTCTTGAAGAGCTTTTTGAAGTTTTGGATATCCTGAAAAATTTAATTCATTTGCAAATCTTACTACTGTAGATTCTGATACTCCAACAGCTCCCCCAAGTTTAGCTGCAGTCATAAAAGCTGCCTTATCATAATTATTTAATATGTATTCAGCTATAAGTTTTTGTCCTTTACTAAGTCTTGAAAATCTATTTTGAATAAGTTTCATTAAGTCCTTATCATTTTCTTTTTTTTCCATTTTATCATCCTACCCAATTTATAACTTGTAATATTTTTGCATTTTTATTTTTTCTAAAATGCATTTTTATTTTACCACCAAGAAAAAACATCTTCAATAAATAATACTTTAAAACTTATTTTTTTTCAATAACTACAAGCTTTGGTGCATTATCTCTATTTAAAAAGGAATGAATCATAACTCCATATTCATTTTTAGGAAGTTTCTTTAAATATTCTAAAATGAAACTTTCTTCTTTTTTCCCTTCACTATGACCTGTATATATACATAATGTGATAATACCTTCATGACTAAGTAAATTTAATCCTTCTTTTATACTTTCTAAAGAAGTTTCATGTAAGGTTGTAACACTTTTATCTCCTCCAGGAAGAAAACCAAAGTTATACATAATACAATTAACTTCCTCTTTAATATAATTTTTAAAAAGATGATGAGAATCATTTATTACTTTAACATTTTTAATATTTTTCTTTTCATAATTTAAACAAGCTTCCTTTTGAATATCAAAAGCATATACTCTTTTAAAATTTTCTGATAAAAAATCTGTATCATGACCATTTCCTAAAGTTCCATCTATTGCTACTTCTTTATTTTCTAAATAATCTTTTATTATATTTTGAGAAATTTTACTTATATCCCCAACATACCTATACATTTTTTTCACCTCTATAAACTATTTATATAATTAAGCTCTTCCCTTGTTAAATTTCTATATTCTCCTCTTTTAAGATTTCCTAATTTTATCTTTCCAATAGAAATTCTCTTTAAAGCTAAAACATTATGATTTAAAGCTGCACACATTTTTCTTATCTGTCTATTTTTTCCTTCATGTATTCCTATTTCTACTGTAGTCTTATCATCTTCATACTTTAAAACCTTAATTTCTGCTTTAGCTGTAATATACCCTCCTATATCTACTCCCTTTTTAAACTTTTCTAATTCCTGCTTTTTAAATTCACCCTGTACAACAGCTATATATTTTTTTGTTATTTCTACTCTAGGATGAATTATCTTATTATATATATCTCCATCATTTGTTAATAAAAGAAGACCTGAACTGTCATAATCAAGTCGCCCTATAGGATATATTCTTTCTTCTACTTTAACTATATCTAAAACAGTTTTTCTATTTTTTTCATCCTTTACAGAGGTTATATAACCTTCTGGTTTATTAAGGAGTATATAAACCTTTTTTTCTTCTGGTTTTATTATTTTCCCATTATATTCAATTTTATCTTTATTTCCATTAACCTTTACTCCAAGTTCTGTTACAACAACTCCATTAACTTTAACTTTTCCTGATAAAATAAGCTCTTCACATTTTCTTCTAGAAGCTATTCCACAACTTGCCATAAACTTTTGTAATCTTTCTTCCACAATTTCGCCACCTTTTTCCTTATCTTAATTGATTATAACTTTAGAAAATAAAAATAACAACTTAATTTAAAATTTTAATATAAAAAAATCACCTTCCTTTAAGGAAAGTGATTTTAATTATTAATCTTTTTTAAAAAGCATTTATAAATTTAATATTACCAGAAGAAACCAGGTCCAAAGCCACCAAAGCCTCCAAAACCTCCAAATCCAAATAATAAAATTATCCAAATCCAAGCCCATGCTCCATTTCCGAAGCCACCACAATTACCAAATCCCCCACAGTTACCAAATCCGCCACAATTTCTAAAATTATTACAGTTGCATGAATTATTGCAACTACAGCATCTATTCTTACATCTACAACAGCATCTTGACATAGTTAATCAACTCCTATTCTTTAGATTAGTATATAATATTCTAAAGAATTAAGATTTGTTCTATATTATTCTTTCTACAAATTTATTAATTTTATTTACTAAAAACTTTGTTATTAATATTACAATTATACTTATTATTATAAAAATTAATATCTTTTCTAACAAATTAAAAGGCAATGGAATTTCTCCTATATAATAAGGGCTTTCATCATAAAATTTTTCATAATATTTTTTATACATATAATTATCAAAAAGCATAGCAACTATAAAATTTACAACACTTAAAGAAGTTGTCCATATAAATATTTTTTTAACAATTCCAAAACTAAAAAATTTATTTAAATTATTTATTGTAAATTTTTTATTGATTTTATCTATTAAAATAAAGCCTACTACTATTATTAAAAGTAAAAATAAATAAGTTATTATACTTTCTATTTTGCTAATATTATAATATCCTAATAACAAATAGTTTATAATAATATTTACTATTTTAGCTAAAATAATATTTATAATCCCGCCAAAAGAAAATAGTTTTACATTCTTTAAAACAGATATTATACAAAGAAAATTACATATAAAAGCTAAAGGAAATATAATCATTGCTATAATTGTAAAAATAGTATTTGAAAAAATCATATCCATAAATTCAAGATAAACAATAAATAAACAGCCTACAAATACTAATCTTAAAGTATCGCTTATAAGTACATAAATATAATTATAGGATATAGATAAAAGTTCTCTTTGATTATAATAAAGACATAAATTCATATATATAAAAATAAGTGTAAATATACTTAATGAATATAATAAAAATAATATTTCATTTTTCTTTATTTCTTTTCTTGTAAAAGGAGAAGCATTTAAAAATGTTAAATTATTTCTTTTATTAAATCCTGTAGTAAAAATATAAATTCCAAATAAAATACCACACATAACAAATAAATAAAAAATACTTCTAGAGTCCATTTTATTTGTATATATTGAACTTATATTCATTTTTAAAGCAGTAAATAAATTTTGTGTTTCTCCATAAACTGAAATATAAAAAATAATAATTCCAAATAATATTATCCATTTTCCATTGTATAAATATTGATAAAATAGTGCTTTATTATATAATTTCTTCATCTATATTCCCCTCTTCCAATCTATAAATAAATATGTCTTCTAAATTTAGGTCAATTTCTTCAATAAAGAGAGGCTGAAATTTGTTAATTTCAGTTATAAATTTTTCACTATAATCATCTGTTATTATTGTAAATACCCTTCCAACCTTTGAAAGCCTAAATACTCCATCTATTTCTTTAAGGTCTTCTTCATATATAGGCATATCAAAGGCTACTTGAATTTTTTTAATAGTTTTTCTCATATTCTCTAAACTACTTTCATAAGATACTTCTCCATTATTAATAATTACAATATCATCACATATTTTTTCAAGTTCGTTTAAATGGTGAGAGCTTATTATAATAGTTATATTCCTTTCTTTAACTTCTTTTTTTAAAAGCTTTAAAAACTTACTTTTTAGTATTGGGTCAAGACCTGATGTAGGCTCGTCTAAAATCATATACTCTCCACATTGGGCAAAGGCAATCATTAAAGCTACCCTCATTTTAGTACCCTTAGAAAGCATATAAAACCTTTTATTTATATTAACATTAAATATTTTATTAATATTATGAAATCTTTCTTCTTTAAAGTTTTTATAAGCCATCTTATAAAATTTTATAATATCTTTTATTTTAAAAGATGCAAAAAAGTTATTTTCATCAGCTACATAAGCTATCTTTTCTTTTACCTTTGGATTATCATAAACTTCTTCACCATCATATAAAATATTTCCTTTATTATTTTTATATATTCCAACTAAAGTTTTAATAAAAGTTGTTTTTCCAACTCCATTTGGTCCTATAATCCCATAAATTTTACCCTTATGAAATTTTAAATTTATATTATGTAAAATTTCTTTTTCTTCTAATTCTACAGAAAGCTTATTAATTTCTATCATAAATTATCCCTCACCTCCTCCTCTTTTTCTTCTGTTTCTTCTTCATAATATTTAGAAATCATAAAATAATCTATAACCCATCCTTCTCCTTCATCAATAAATACTAGAGTTATTTCTCCTTCATTTTTCTCCTTATCATAAGTGTAATTTCCTTGAAAATCATATATTCTAGCATCAATTTTTTTAGGTTCTTTATAACCTTTTAAACTTTCTTTGCACATATTTAAATATTCATTAATAATTTGATTTTTAGCTTTCTTTGTATTTTTTTTTTCATTATACTTTAGATTAATTTTTGAATATTCTAAATTATGGCCACATATTCTTTTTCTTTTAGATAAACATTCTGAAAATATATTACTTGTTACATTAACTCCTGATTTATCTTTAACCTCTAATGTATTATTATTTAAAACTTCTATAATTTCATCTATAGAATTAAAGGTTAATTTCTTTTCATAAGCCTTATTTCCAGACTTACACATAAGCATGGCTGTTACTATTACTACTATTCCTAAAACTATAACTTTAAAAGATTTTCTCATTTTTTCCCCTCAGCTTTAAATTTACAATAAAAAATATAGGTATGTAATTTTTTTTCATACCTATATTTTATAATTTAATCTTTTAATTGGTCAATTAATATAATCTTATTTTTCCTTAATTATTTCTTAATATTAAAAATTATGCAATACTTTCTTTAGCCTTCTCTATTTTCCTTTTTAAAACAATAGGCATATAATTTTTTGTTTTTTCTAAGTAAGGTTTTATTTCATTCCATAATTTTTTTCTTTTTTTGTTTTCTGGATTTTCAAGTATTAAATCTATATAATTTTCTAAGACTGCTTGTCCTAAAATAGTTTCATACCAGGTTACATCTGTTTTTTCTAAATAAGGCATTATTTCCTTTAATGTTTTTTCTGCCTTATTATAATATTTAAAGCTAATAAGGTCTTTAGCATATTTATTAAGCCTTTCACTTATTTCATCATTATCAGAGGATTTTTTTACAATATTAATTATTTTTTCTTCTGCTAAAAGTTGCCCTTTATAATTTTTTCTATCTCTTTCAAAGTAATAAAGTTTTCCTAAATTATCTACATTCCATTCTTTTTGTTCTTTAATCCATTCATCTATTAATTTAGAAGCTGTATCATATTCTTTTAAATTTATTGTTATTTCTATACATTCTTCAATAAGAAGATTTTCAATGCCTTTTATATTAGATTTTTTTATGCAATTAATTTTACAATTAGAATCTAATTTTTTTATTCTATTAAAAAATTTAAAATCATCTATTTCTTTATACTTTGCTCTTATAGAATCAAGTATGTCTAAAACATCACCTTTAGTAAAGGTAATTTCTTTTTTATTTTTAAATTCATATAAAAAAAATATATCTGCAAGTTCTTCAATTTCTTCATCTTCAAATTCTGTTGAATATAACATAGCTGTTGCAAGCCTTAAACGTCTTGTATAATTTGCTTCTTCAAGTTCTTCTTTACTATTATAATTATATATTTTATCATAGCTATAATATTCTCTTAAATCATGAGTTTCTAAAGCCATTTGTAAATCAAAATCATATTCTTCTATTAGTGACTTCATTATTTTTATATACCTTTTCATGTAACTCCTCCTATCTAAATTTTTATATTTTAATTATAACATATTTTTCCAGATTTGTTACATTTATTTTCTAACTTTTTATTTTTCTATTTTATTTTCCATAAAGCATAACTTATCTAATTTTTTTAATACTTCTTTATAATCAGTATTAATATATTCATTATTATATAATTCTTCATAAGAAATCATATCTGGATTTACTTTTAATATACTTTCATAATTATCTTTATATATTTTATATAGAATTGATTTAAAACCTTTAAGTACTTTATCATAAGCTCTATTATCTCCTATCTTCCATACCTTTATATCTCTATTTACCTTCTCTATAATTCCATAAAGCTGATATATAAGGCTAAGTTCTTGAAGAGTATATTTATCACTTAAAGATACTACAACTAAAGAATATTCCTTATGTAGTGGCATTAAATAAAGATAGTTTTTTTCTTTATCTTTATTTTGAAGACTTCTTATACTTTGAAAAATAGCAGTTATTATATCAAGTCTTATTATATTTGCATTATTACAAAGTTCTTTTTCTTTGCAAATTTTATCATATTTTCTATTTACCTCAATTATTTTATAATCTTCTTTTATTCTTTTTTCATTTATATTTTTATTTATTAAAAAGCTACATAAAGCCCCTACTAAAGAGCCTAATATTATTGATGTGGCTGATATTATTGATGTTATTATTGCTGTTGACATAAAAAAATCCTCCTTATGATGCTTAAATTTATTATTTCATCAAAGGGAGGATTTTATTCAATTTATTCTACTGATTTTAATGATTCTACCATTGGAATTTTCTTTAATCTAAAATACATTACTAAATTTACTAAAAGTCCAAATCCAAGAGTAAGTAAAATAGAATATATATAACTTAAAAAGTCTATATTTCTTCCAAACATAACATTATCAAATTCAATAGTACTCATAATAAATCTATGAAGCAATACTCCTAAAGCAAGTCCTACTATAGAGCCTATTAATGTAAGAAGCATATTTTCTCTATATACATATGCTGCAACTTCATTGTCATAAAATCCTAAAACCTTTATTGTTGCTATTTCTCTTATTCTTTCACTTACATTTATATTAGTTAAATTATATAATACAACAAAAGCTAAAGCTGCTGCTGATATTATTAATACTGCAACTACAAAATTTAAACTTGATATTGTATCATTAAAGGTTTTTAACATTGAAGAATAAAAGTTTATTGATTTTACATTATCTATACTCATTATTTCTTTTCCAAGTTCTTTTTCACTAGAGGTATTTTTATCTTTTGTTAAAGCAAATACTGCATTATAATCTGGAGTAACTTTAAAGGTTTCTTTATAATAGTTTGGAGACATTACCACATAGTGACCTACATACATTTCCATAATGCCACTAACTACAACTTCATCATAATATCCATCTCCAATGGTTATATTTATTTTATCTCCTTCTTTAATTCCTAAGTTCTTACTTAATTTTTCTGAAATAATAACTTCTTTTTCATTTAAATCAAGTAAAGTTTTACTTTTTCTTTCTCTAATGCATACTTGTTCTTTAAATTTTTCTACATCTGATGGAACAACTAAAGAAATGCTTACTTCAGAATTTCCATCTTTTAAAGTTGTATTTTTATACTCAACATCTAAAGCACTATCTATTCCATCATTATTTTTTATTTCTTCTAAAGCCTTTTTTCTTTCCTCTATTGTTGAATCATCACTTAAAGTAATATTACATTGAGATTTTATAATATCTCCATATTGTATATCTGCTATAGCTTTAATAGAATCTTTTATTCCATAACCTATTAATAAAAGGGCTGTACATCCACTTATTCCTATAACAGTCATAAAAAATCTCTTCTTATATCTAAATAAATTTCTTGCAGTTACCTTTTTAGTAAAGGATAATCTCTTCCATATAAATGTTACTTTTTCTAAGAATATTCTCTTTCCATTCTTAGGTGGAAGAGGTCTCATTAAAACAGATGGTGTTGCAACTAATTCTTTATAACAAGAAATTAATGCTGCAAGGGTTGTTATTAATGTTGCAATTATTATTGCAAGAAGTGCAAGCTTCCAATCAAATATAAGTTTTACTGAAGGCATTACATACATAATTGCCCAAGCATTATAAATAACTGTTGGGAATAATAAAGAGCCTATAAAAACTCCTAAAATACCTCCTAAAATACTTGCAATAAAAGCATAAATTATAAATTTTAAAACAATGTCTTTTTTGTCATATCCTAATGCCTTTAAAGTTCCTATTTCTCCTCTTTGTTCATCAACCATTCTAGTCATTGTAGTTAAACATACTAAAGCTGCTACTAAAAAGAAAAATACTGGGAATACCTTTGCTATTGAATTCATTTTATCAGCTGCATTTCCATAATCCATATAACTATAATGAAGCTTTCTATCTAAAACATACCAAGAAGGTGCTTCTATAGAATCTATTTTTTCTTCCCCTCTTTTAATTTCTTCTAAAGCTTTGTCTAATTGTTCTTGTCCATATTTTTTAGACTTTTCAAGTTCCTCTTCTGCCTTTTTAATCTCTTCTTTGCCTAAAGTAAGTTTTTCTTCTGCCTTTTTTAATTCATTTCCTCCAGTAACTTTTCCATTCTCAAGTTCAGCTTTTTTCTCTTGAAGTTGAATTTTTGAATTTTCTAAAGTTTCCTTTGCTAAATTAAGTTTACTTTCTCCTTGAGATAATTGTTCTTTACCTGAATTAAGAGCATTTTCTATATTAACAAATTGGTTTTCAACAACTTGATAAACTTTTTCTGCTAAAAGAATTTTATTTCTTTCTTTTTCTATTTTACTTTCTAAATAACTTAAAGTTATCTCTATTGTTTTTAATTTAGTTTCTTTTAACTTTATTTTTGAATTTATAATTTTTCTTTCTATATCTGTTAAATCTTCATTTTCAAGACTATTATAAAGACTCTGTATTTCTTCTTTTAGCTGTTTCACATTTTCTTTAGGTTCTTTTAACTGTTCTTCAAAAGAATCTATATTTTTATTTGCTTCTTCTTTTTTACTTTCAAAATCTTCTCTAGCTTTATCATATTCAGCTTTAATAGAGTCATATTGACTTCTTATTGCTTCATACTGCTTTTTTGATTTTTCATATTCTTCTACTGCTTTTTTATACTGTTCTTCCCCTTGAAGAATTTGATTTTCTCCTTCTGATAATGCTTTTTCTGATTGTTCTATAAAGGTATTAAATTCATTCTTTTTATTTTCTAGTTCCTTTTCCCCTGTTGTTAATTGATTTTTTCCTGAAGCTATTTTCTCTTCTGCTTCCTTTATTTTATCCTCATAAAGCTTTTTATTTTTTTCATATTCACTTTTTCCTTCATTAAGTTTTTCTAAGGCTTGTTTTTTCAAATCATCAATTCTAACTTCTCCCTGAGTTTCTCCAAGACTTTCAAGTTTTTCTTTAACCTTATCTGTTACTTCAAAATACTCATCATCATAAGAATTAAGTTCTTTAGCACCCTTTACAGTAACTAAAGCTTCTGTATATACTTCCATATTAAAGTCATCTTCAGAAATCATAATAAAGCTATTTACTTTTCCACTACCTATATCACTTGTTCCTTTTTCATAGGAAAGATAATATGGAGTTTCTACCTTTCCAACTACAGTATATTCTTCATTTTTTAAATACTTAGATATATCTTCATCTTTACCTGTAGAAAGTTTTATTTTATCTCCTACCTTTAATGAAAAGGCTAAAAAGTTTCCTTCTTCTACAACACACTCTCCTGATTTTTCTGGAAGTCTTCCCTCTACAAGGTTAACCCTATTTATATAGTTTTCATTACTATCTGAAATATTATTTATTGGAAGTCCAAAAACCTTAAGAACATATTCATCTGATTTTATTGATGTTAATACATCTATGCTATGGGTTGGATAAACTCCCTTTACTCCATCTACTTTTCTAATCTTAGATATATCATCTTCAGTTAATCCTAAAGTTGATAGCACTCTAAAATCCATTAAATTATAATCATCATAATAACTATCTGCTGTATTTTTCATAACAAGAGATGAGGATTTAATTCCTGTAAAAAAAGCTACTCCAATTGCTACTATTGCAAAAATAGAAAAAAATCTTCCTAAAGATTTTCTAACTTCCCTAAAGGTATCTTTAACTAAAGTTTTCTTCATAATTACCACTCAATCCTTTCAACAGGAGTTGGATTTTCATTAATTGTAACAGAACTTACCTTTCCATTTTTAACCTTTATAACCTTATCTCCCATTGGAGTTAAAGCTAAGTTATGGGTTATAACAACTACTGTCATTTTATATTTTCTACAGGTATTTTGAAGAAGTTTTAATACTGCTTTTCCTGTGTTATAATCTAAAGCACCAGTTGGTTCATCACATAAAAGAAGTTTAGGATTTTTAGCTAATGCCCTTGCTATTGCAACCCTTTGTTGCTCCCCTCCTGAAAGTTGTGCTGGGAAGTTATCTTTTCTTTCTTTTAATCCAACAGCTTCAATAGTTTCCATTACATTAAGAGGATTTTTACATATTTCAGTTGCAAGTTCAACGTTTTCAACTACTGTTAAGTTTTGTACTAAATTATAAAATTGAAAAACAAATCCTATATCATATCTTCTATATGTAGTAAGCTCTTTTTGTGAATATTTACTTATTTCTGCATTATCTACAAATATCTCTCCACTAGTTGGAGTATCCATTCCACCTAATATATTTAATATTGTACTTTTTCCAGCTCCACTAGCCCCTGCAACTACAACAAACTCTCCCTTTTTTATAGAAAAGTTTACTCCACTTAAAGCCTCTATTTCTACCTCTCCCATTTTATAAATCTTTTTTACATCTTTAAATTCTATAAATTCGCTCATAGCTTATCACCTTACTTACTTTCTTTTCTTATTTTAATAATTATACTAAAATTTAAAAATTTACTCAATATTTTTAATTAATTAAAATCTCTAGTCATTTTATTTCAACAATATTTTTCATAATTAATGTAATGTAAACAGCAATATTATCTAATTGGTATATAATATAACTTGTATTCTTAAAATCCTTAACTATTGCTAGTATTAAAATTACTAAAAAAGTGTTTTCTAATTTTATAGTAAAGTTATGCTTTCTTTTAACATATTTATGATAAATATTAATTCAAAGATTTTTTACTTGTTAAAACTATTGTAGAAAAACCTTTATTTATGTATAATAGATTTTATAAAATTAAGGAGGTTTTTAAAAAGTGTTTGGCTATGTAAAACCTTTGATTTCTGAACTTAAAGTTAAAGAATATAATTTATTTAAAAGTTATTATTGCAGTCTTTGTTTTAGTATTAAAAAAAACTTTGGAAATATTCCAAGAATGACATTAAATTATGATATGACTTTTTTAGCCATACTTTTAGATAGTTTAAATGAAGATAAATTAGAATTTAAAACAAAAAACTGTATTCTTCATCCTACTTCTAAAAAGCCTATTATCTTAAACAACAAATCTTTAGATTATTCTTCATATATGAATATATCTCTTGTTTACTTTAAACTTTTAGATGATGTGATGGATGATAAAAACTTAAAAAGCAAAGGTTTTTCCTTAATATTATATCCTTATAAAAAGAAATTTCCTAAATCAATTAATTTAATTAATGATATAATAAAAGAAAATCTTAATATGCTTAATAAATTAGAAACAAACAAAAATTTTCAATCTTTAGATGAAATATGTGACCCTTTTGGGAAAATAGTTGGAAAAATTTTAGAAATGTATCCTGAAAAAATAACAGAAGACTCTCAAGAAACAAGAAGAAATCTTTATAATTTAGGATATTTTCTTGGCAAATGGATATATTTAATTGATGCTTTAGATGATTTAGAAGATGATATAAACAAAAATAAATTTAATCCTATAAATTATCTTTTTAATAAGAATACTTTAGACTATAATAGCTTTATTAAAACCATACAAGAAAGGTTAGAGTTTAATATTTTAAATTGTAGCTATAATTTAAGAGAATATCTAAATAAACTACCAGTTAAAAAAAACAAAAGTATATTAGAAAACATTGTAAATTTAGGTATGATGGATAAATATTTAAAATTAATAAACAAAAATAAAGGAAGTGACCTTGAAAATGAATCCATATGAAGTGCTAGATATAAAACCAGGAGCATCTCAAGAAGAAATTAAAAAAGCTTATAGAAAACTAGTTAAACAATACCACCCAGACCAATATAAAGATAATCCTCTTCAAGAACTTGCACAAAAAAAGATGGTAGAAATAAATGAAGCTTATGATATGCTTAAAAAAAATAATGGAGATTACAATTCATCTCATTCAAATAATTCTTCAAATTATAGTAGTAATAACTCTAATTATAGTAATTCCTCAAGCCATCCTCAGGATTTATTTGCTGTAAGAGTATTTATTCAAAAAGGAGATCTTGCATCTGCTGAAAGTATTTTAAATAAAGTAACTAATAGAAATGCTGAGTGGAACTTTTTAATGGGAAAAGTTCAAATAAACAAAGGATGGTTTGATTCTGGAAGAAATTATTTAATTAAAGCAACTGAAATGGACCCTAATAATTTTGAGTATAGGCAAGCTTTAGAGCAAATACAATCAAGAGGAAAAAGTTATAGTAAACCTTATTATAGAACAACTTATAATGTAGATGAGGCTTGTAATTGTTGCGTGAATTTATGGTATCTTGATTCATTATGTGAATGTTTTGGAGGAGACCTTATAGAATGTTTCTAAAATAAAAGAGGTGATAAAATGAAGGCTAAAAACATTACCCTTGGAGGAATTTTAATAGCTTTAGGTGTTGTAATTTTATATTTAACAACTATAATACCAATAAATACCCTTGCTCTTTTAACACTATCTTCTTGTTTAATTCCAATTGCAATTATAAGAGGAAACTTAAAAACTGGATTTTTTGTATACATAGGTACATCAGCACTAAGCTTTTTTCTTCTTCCAATTAATTATACTTTAATGTATATATTCTTATTTGGAATTTATGGAATTATAAAATTTTTCATTGAAAAACTAAATAAAATTCCATTAGAAATAGTATTTAAGCTTATATATTTTAATATTTTACTTTTAGTAGCATTATTTTTTATTAATAACTTTTTATCATATTTTAATATTAATATGAATATTTACTTATTTATAATATGTGCTAATGTTGTATTTTTAATATATGATTATGCTTTAACAATATTTTTAACATATTTTCTTGAAAAAATTAACAAAAAACTTAAATAATAAAAAGGTTGTCTTACAAAATAATAAGACAACCTTTTTTATTATTATTTTAAGTTTTTCTTTATACCCTTATTTAATATGTTTTCATAATCTATAAAGCTATATATATCTGAGTCTATAACTTCTGAGAATTTTTTAAGTTCATCTAATGTTAACTCTTCAATAGCCTTATTATTATCTTCACAATAAATAACAATTTTTCCAACTATGCTATGAGCATCTCTAAATGGAACATTTTTATTAACAAGATAATCTGCTACTTCAGTTGCATTTAAGAAGCCTCCATGAACTGCTTTTTTCATGTTTTCTTCTTTAAGTTTTAAAGTTGAAATCATTCTTTCCATTATTTGAAGACACATTTCTATTGTTTTTACACTATCAAAGAATCCTTCTTTATCTTCTTGCATATCTTTGTTATATGCAAGTGGAAGTCCTTTCATAACTGTTAAAAGTCCCATTAAATTACCATAAACTCTTCCAGTCTTTCCACGTATAAGTTCTGCTCCATCTGGATTTTTCTTTTGAGGCATTATTGAACTTCCTGTAGTATATAAATCATCAATTTCTACAAAATCAAATTCTTTACTGTTCCAAAGAATAAGTTCTTCACTTAATCTGCTTAAATGCATCATTATAATTGAGAAATCACTCATAAGCTCAAGTAAATAATCTCTATCACTTACCCCATCCATAAAGTTTGTAACAAGTCTTTTAAATCCTAGCTTTTCTTGAGTTATTGTTCTGTCAATATTATGAGTAGTTCCTGCTAATGCTCCACAACCAAGTGGTGATTCATCTAATATTTCAAGAGCATTACGAAGTCTTTTTTCATCTCTATCAAACATACTATAATATGCCATTAAATGATGTTTAAATGTTACAACTTGTGCCCTTTGAAGATGAGTATATCCAGGCATTATAACAGGATTTTCATCTGCTTTTTTCTTTAAAGTTTCTTTTAAATCACTAACTAATTCTGTAATTGATTGAGCCTTTTCCTTTGCAAATAGTCTCATATCTAATGCAACTTGGTCATTACGGCTTCTTGCTGTATGAAGCTTTTTACCAACATCTCCAATTCTCTCAATTAAATTTATTTCTACAAAACTATGTATATCTTCATAGTCTCCCTCTAATGGAAGTTTTCCACTTTCTATATCATCTAATATTTCAAGAAGACCATCTGTAATTTCTTTTCCTTCTTCCTTTGTAAGAAGTCCACATTTTACTTGCATATATACATGTGCAATACTTCCTTCTATATCTTTTTTGTAAAGAACATTATCATATCCAAAGGATTTATTAAATTCTTCCATTAATTCATTTTCAGCTTTTCTAAAACGTCCACCCCATAATTTCATTATCTTCACCTCAAAGTTTTATATATTCTAGGTAATTATAACATATTTCTTATACCTTAGGAAATAATATAAAAAAAAAGAAACAGCATCATCTTTTATAAACTGATAGGGTTTCTTTTTTTTAATTCTAAATCAAATTTTTTTATAAAATCCTCATTTTTAGATAGTTTATAGCTTCCTTTTAAATCATTAAAGTATTCAAGAATTTCTTTAAATTCAGGATTTTCAATAAAATATCTTCTACAATCTTCTCTTTCTAATATAGATTTAGATTTTTTAAAATAATAATATATAAAATATCCATCTTTTTTAGCTTTTAAATAAGGTTTAAGCTCTTTAAAAGAAAATTTATATTTATAATATTCTCCAAGTTCTATAACATACTTAACTTTTCCCTGAACCTTTTTTATTGCTTCTCTAAAAAGATACTCACATCTTTTCAATTTATCATTAATTATATTTAATAAAAATTCTCTATCTTTAATAAACTCTAATCTTTTATAGGATATAACTGTATCTAATAAGAAAACTGCATATATTGAATAAATATCAGTTCCTTCTATAATTGCATATGGAAGATATAATTTTATTAAATCTATTATACAAGGTAAACTTTCTAAATCTTTATCTTTTATATACTCTACTACTATATAAGAAATATTTTTTATATCTCTAAAATTTAAATCATCCTTTTTTAAATACTTCCACATAATATTATTTTCTACTATATAATTTACTAATAAATTTGTATATTGTTTATTTTTATATCCTTCATTTATTAAATATTTTACTTCTTCATCTTTAGAAAAATTCATATTAATTATAGCAAAAACTCTTATTGTTCCATCTGTTTTTTTGCATAAGTTAAAAAGAAATTCTTCAGAGTTTTCCATATCTTTTATACAATCTTTTAAATAAAAAATATATTCTCCACTTTTAGAAAACACATTTACTATATGGTCTATTTCATAATCTTTTAAATAATCTTTGCATAACATAAGCCCTAATATAACTTCCCATTTAGAGGTTCCTCTATATATAAAGTCCTTTATTAAATTTATAAAATCTTCCTTATTTATAACCTTGTTATCAATTAAAAGGCTAACTTTATCTAATAAAAGTTCTTGATAATTAATTAAATATGATAATTCCATATTAAACTCTTCATATTCTTTTTCTTTATTATTTATAACTCTTAACTTTATATATTCTATTATCTTATCTATAAGAGCCTTTGCAAGCTTTTCTGAAACAGGAGAACTTTTTAATTCATTTTGCCCTAAAACACTTTTATACTCTTTTAAGTTTAATAAATCTTCATATATAACCAATTACCTCACCTCTTTTCATAGCTTTCCTCTTTTATATAATAACATATTTCGACTTATATGTATAGATATTTTTGTCATATTAACTCGAATTTTTATAATATTCAAATTTTAACTATATTTTCATAAAAAATATCTGCCTAATTAAGATAAATATATAAACGAAAACAAAGGGCTTTGGAAAAATGATTTTTTATTTTTTCATAGCTTTTTTAATTCATTATATTGTATTATAAGGATAGAAAAAAAGGTGGCAAGTTAAGCCACCTTTTTTATAATTTTATTTTTTTAAGATATTTTTTTCTTTCTAGAAAATACTATAACTCCTGTAGCTGAAACTATAACTAAGCCTAAAACTAAAACTATGTTGTTATAATCTCCAGTTTTAGATGTTGTTGTGCTTGAATTATTGTTATTACTATTATTTGATGAATTGTTATTGTTGTTGTCACCAGTTGATGAATTATTATTATTATTATTGTTCTTATCATCATTTGATGGATTATTATTATCATTATTGTTATCATCATCTGATGGGTTATTGTTATCAGCTATTGATGCTTCATAACTTTCCTTATCAACTAAAACATAAGAACTATGTGCTGGAACTACTACAGAACCTTCTGAACCTTTTATGCTTCCTAAAGACTTAACTCCTGCATTTTCTCCATTAACAACAATTTCCCAATCTAAATCTCCATTGTAAAGTGGAATTTCAACGTCTGTATCATTTGCATTAAATAATACCATTATGTTCTTCCAAACATCATTTACAGTTTCTCCATTTAAGTTGTATGCTACAACATTAGCTGGAAGGTCAAGGTCTGTATCTAAGAATTTAATGCTATTTTGAATTTCTTCAGTAGAGTTCATTCTAAATGCCTTGTGAGCTTTTCTCATAGAAATTAAACCCTTATAATAGTCATATAAATCACTATATTCTACTTTTCTTTCCCAATCAATTTGGTTAACTGAATCTGGTGCATTATAGCTGTTTTCATTAAATGTTCCATCTTCATTAACCTTTGTTCTTGCCATTTCTTCACCAGCTTGCATAAATGGTATACCTTGTGAAGTATAAATTATTGCAGCTGACATTTTGTTCATTTGAACTAATTCATCTCTTGAAGCTTCTGGATTAGTTGTTTGTAACTTATCCCATAAAGTAAAGTTATCATGAGCTGAAGCGTAGTTTATTGTTTGATATGGTTCATTTGCCCAAGCTTTAGTTTGGTTTGCAACCTTACTTGAATCAATTTGGTCATTTGCTGTTGAAGCTACAATACCAAATTTAATTGTTTCTTCAAATCCTTGTCCACCATTAACAAATGCTGGAGCTGTTGCTGTAAATACATGTCCCTTTATACCATCTCTCATATCGTCACTAAATGCAGCTATTTGTAATTCACCATATTTAGGTGTATTTACTTTAGTAGCAGCCTTATCTGATGCTAATGGAGAATCTCCACCAGTCCATCCTTCACCATACATAAGAATTGAATCATCAATTTTATTTAATTCAGTTCTTATTTCTTTCATTGTGTCTATATCATGTAATCCCATAAGGTCAAATCTGAATCCATCTATATGATATTCTTTTGCCCAGTAAGTTACTGAATCTACCATAAACTTTCTAACCATTGAACGTTCTGATGCTGTTTCATTTCCACAACCTGAACCATTTGAGAAAGTTCCATTTGCAGATTGTCTGTAATAATAATTTGGAACTGCTAAGTTAAGATTTGAATCTAAAGTAGCTCCAGTATGGTTATAAACAACATCCATAACTACTCTTATTCCAGCTTTGTGAAGTTCTTGAACCATTTTCTTAAACTCTTCAATTCTTATTGTTCCAGTATATGGGTCAGATGAATAAGAACCTTCTGGTACATTGTAGTTTTTAGGGTCATATCCCCAGTTAAATTGAGGAACATCTAATTTAGTTTCATCAATTGATTGATGGTCAAATGTTGGAAGTATATGAACAACATTTACTCCTAATTCTTTTAAGTGGTCTACTCCAGTCTTAACATCTGTTCCTGGAATTGTAGTTCCTTCTTGCCATACACCATTATATTTACCCTTATATTCAAGTGATATTCCTGAATTATCTGAAATAGAGAAATCTCTTATATGCATTTCATAGATAATTGCATCTGTTGGGTCTTCAAGAACTGGTTTTGTATCTTCATTCCAACCTTCTGGATTTGTAGAAGCTAAATCTACAACCATACCTTGGTTACCATTAACTCCAACTGCTTTTGCATATGGGTCTACTACTTCATTAGTAGTTCCATCAATTGTTACTAAATAATTATAGAATTGTCCCTTTTGGTCTCCAGCTAAATTAAGTGACCAAGAACCATTTTCACCTTTAGTCATTGGAAGTACTTTTTCAGCTTCTCCAATATTTTTACCATCAGTTCCATATAAAGCTACCTTTACATCAGAAGCTGTTGGTGCCCAAAGTGTAAATGTTGTACCTATCTTACTGTAAACAGCACCTAATTCTCCATTGTAAGTATAAGCATTAGCAAATTCTTCGCTATCATATACCTTACCTGGCATTAATTGTTTTCCTTCTAATCCTTCAATTTCTAATGTGTAATTTTTATTTAAATCTAAATCTTCTGATAAATAAACTACACCAGATAATCCAGATTCATCTAATTGAATACTTTCATATGGAACTTCTTCTCCATCTGATGAAGTTATTTTTAAAACTAAATCTTCTCCTACTTTACTATTAACAGCAAATTGAACTTCTCTTAATCCATTTATATTTGCTTCTGTAACTCTAGGGTTTTTAGAAACTTCAATTGCTTCATCTGCAGCTTCTTTAGTATAGTAAACTTTTTCTTGTCCACTTACTACATAAACATCAACTACTCCATCAGCATTCATATAAGCTTTATTTACAAATCTATCACCATCCCAATCCTTTTGAGACCAGTCATTCTTTCTTACTATAAATCCTATATTAGTTTCTTCATCTACATTAGAAAATTCTGCTGTGGTAACCTTACCAAAATCGTCATCAGTAAACTCATAACTATTTCCTTCATTTGCCCATGCCCATAAATCCCAATTAGTATAATCTTCATCGAATCTATAGTAGTGTAAATTTAAAGTAACCTTGTCAAATGCCTTCTTAAATTCTCTAGTTGATAAATTTCTGCTTCCATCTTCTGATTCAACAGCTAAATATTCAACATCCCCTTGTGTTAAGTCAGGCTTTATGTCTTCATTAACAAATTTATCAGACCAATCTTTCTTTCTTATTATGAAACCTAAATTTGAATCTGAAGTTGTTTCAAGTATTAAATAAGCACCTTCACTATCTACTCCTTGAAATTCCTTTGCAGTACCAGGATTTCCTTTTTCATCCCATGTCCAGACATCCCAATCTGAATAATCATTATCAGCTCTTGAATATTTAATTTTTACAATCACTGATTGTGCTACTGTTTCATCTGCCTTTGTTTTAAAAGGAACTTTTACTAAAGCTGCTATAAAAACAAATGCTAGAAGAAAAGCAAACACTTTTTTAAAATTCTTCATATTTTCCATCTCCTTATGAAATTATTTTCATAAAATATTTTACCTTAATTTTTCTAAAAGTCAATAATTAAAATTTAATTGATTACATTTATTCTGTTTTCGACATAATTGTATTATTTTTTTCTTATTTTTTGTTATTTTATTTATTTTTATAGACCTTATTACAAAAAAATAGAACTGTATCTGTAAAACAGTTCTATTTTTTATTTTGCTTAATAACTTTAGCATTGCTTATTAAAATTCTTATTTTTTTAGTTCTTCTAATTCATTCTTTAAATTATCTAAAAGATGTTGAAGGGCTTCTAATTTATCATTTAATATTCTTATTTTTGCTTCCTTTGTTTCTTCTTCAGAAACCTTTTCCTCTTCAATTTTTTCTTTTTTACTTTCATATTTCTTAGGTTCTTCTTTAACTATTTCATCTTTAGCCACTTCTTTTTCAATTTCTTTAATACTTTCTTCAATTACCTTAGTATCTAACTCTATCTTTTCTTCTTCCTTTGGTAAATCTTCTTTTATTAAACTTGAAGCTGCTAATATTTTTCCACTAAAGGCTGGAACCTTAATATTTACATTATAGTTATTTACTCCTATGCTTTCTTTAGTTAATAAATCTTTAAATTCTTCATTTTTATTTACATTAAAGTTTAAATATTCATCTCTATCAGATAGGTTAAGTGCTATATATACTCTATCATCCCCTACATAACGGCAATAAACTAATTGTTCATTTCTAACTACTACTTGCTCATATTTTCCATATTTTAAAGGATAAGAAACTTTTCTTGCATAGGCTAATTTTTCTAGATGTTTTATTAATCTAGAATTATCATCCATATCATTTAAATTTAAAGATGGACGTATTGGTGCATCTGAACCATTTTCCTTCATTCCCTTAATTGCCCATTCACTTCCATAATATATAGAAGGTACTCCTGGCATAGTATATAAAACAGTGTATACATTATAAATGTAGTTTTCATTAGTTAAAACACTTCCTATACGGTTAACATCATGATTATCTACAAAATTATAGGTATATATATTTTCATATATTCCACCTCTTCCAAATTGACGATTTAATGAATGTGCTATTTCAAAATAGTTTTTACAATTATGAGAAGAATAAATTCCTTTATAACATTCATAATTAGTTACAGAATCTAACATTCCAGGTTTTGCAAGTCTTGCATAGTCACCATGAACCATTTCTCCCATAAGCCAAAAGTCTTCTCTTTTTCCTTTGCAATAAGCATTAAGCTTTCTAAAGAAATCTTCATCCATACAATAAGCAACATCAAGACGTAAACCATCTATTTTATACTCTTTCATCCAGTTTCCAACTGCATCTAATAAATAATCTACAACTTCTTGATTTTTAAGATTAAGTTTAACTAAATTATAATGTCCTTCCCATCCTTCATACCAAAAAGGGTCTCCCATAGGGCTTTGACCACCAAAATTTAAATTTTCAAACCATCCACAATATCTAGAGCTTTGTTTATTAGCTTGAACATCTTTAAATGCCCAAAAGTCTCTTCCTACATGGTTAAATACTCCATCAACTACAACTTTTATACCATTTTTATGTAATTCTTCACAAACCTTTTTAAAGTCTTCATTTGTTCCTAATCTTCTGTCAAGTTTATTATAATCTGCTGTATCATATCCATGTTCAGTAGATTCAAATAATGGTCCAAAATAAATTGCATTAACGCCTATCTTTTTTAAATGTGGTATCCATTCAATAACCTTCTTTATTCTAGGAACAGTTTCGCCCCAGTCATTTCTACTTGGTGCTCCACAAAAACCTAAAGGATAAATATGATAAAATACTGATTCATTAATCCAATTACTCATTCTTTTGCTTATTAAAAAAATTAAAATTTTTTAATAAACTTCCCCCCTTTTTTTTAATCTTTTACTATATTATACCCCTAAATTGTAGTAATTTGTATAAAATTTTTAGATTTTTTCTACAATTTATTAAAAATTACTTTACTTCTATCTAAAGTATTTGTTAAAAAGGATAATATAACTCCATAATTAGTTATAGGAACTTCTTTTTCTTTGCATAAGTTAATTCTATTAACTACTGTTTTTCTATTTATCATACATGCACCACAATGAATTACAAGTTTATAATCCTCTATTTCTTCTAAAAATTCATGACCTACTTTAAAAGTTATATCTAAATCTCCTCCAACATATTTTGAAAGAAGTTTTGGTATTTTAACTCTTCCTATGTCCTCATGGGATGTATTATGAGTACAGCTTTCTGATATAAGTATTTTATCCTTAGGTTTTAAATTTCTAACAGCTTCCACTCCCTTTAAAAATTCATGAATGTCTCCCTTTTGTCTTGCAAAAAGCATTGAAAAGCTTGTTAATTTTATATCCTTTGGAACTATTTCATCAACCTTTTTAAAGGCTTGCGAATCTGTTATAACTAAATCTACATTCTTTATTTCTTCAAGAGCTTCCTTTAGTTCAGTATCCCTTACTACATAACTTTTAATTCCATGGTCTAGGCAATCTCTTATACATTGAACCTGTGGAAGTATAAGCCTTCCCTTTGGAGCTTCTGAATCTACAGGCACTACCATAATAACTTTTGAACCATAAGGAAGAAGTTCTCCTATTAAAGAAACATCCTCTTCTTGTTCTTTTAAAACATCTATAATTTTTTCCTTTAATTTATCTATGCTACTATTATTATATGTAGAAATAAATATAGCATCTTCATATTCATTTTTTAAAATTTTAAGTTTTTCTTCATCTAACTTATCACATTTATTAATTACTAATATATATGGAATATTAAATTTTTTAAATTGAAGCTTCATATCCTTTAACGCTTTTTTATCAATATCTTCTCCATCCATAAGATAAATAGCTAAATCTGTTCTTTTTAATAAATCTAAAGTTTTAGAAACTCTTAAATCTCCTAAAGAGGTTTTATCATTAATTCCTGCACTATCTATAAATAAAACAGGACCTATTGGAATTAACTCCATAGCCTTAAATACTGGGTCTGTTGTAGTTCCTGCTTTATTTGAAACTAAGGCAACATCTTGCCCTGCTAAGTTATTTATTAAAGATGATTTTCCTGCATTGGTTTTCCCATAAATAACTATATGCTTTCTATTTCCATTTGGTGTACTATTCATTTTCTTTCCCTCTTTTCCATTCTATATTATCCCCTCTTGAAACTTCTACCTTAAAGCCTGCTCTATTAATTCTTCCTTCAATACAATTTCTACATTCTGCTGCTTCATCTCCTGTGCATATCTTTCCATCATATAAGGAATATTTTTTTCTTACACTTGTTGGAGAAAGATTTGGCATTACAACATTTGCCCCTGCCTTAATTCCAAGTTCCCTTCCTAAAGGATTTATTGTTCCAAGGGAAGTAGTTGCAGGTATTAAAGCTGATGGTAAAAGAAGTCTTAAAAGGGCTATTAAATTTATTGTATCTTCTAGTGTTCCATTTTTTTCATCTTTAAGAGGAGTATCTTTGTGGGATATAAAAGGACCAATTCCAACCATATGAGGATTTAACTCTTTTACATATAATAAGTCATTTACTAAATCACTATTTTTTTGTCCTGGAAGACCTATCATAAATCCCGATCCTATTTGATATCCTATTTCTTTTAAATTTTCAAGGCACTTTCTTCTATTTTCAAAGCTTGCTCCTGGATGTAGCTTTTCATAAAGCTCTTTAGTTGCAGTTTCATGTCTTATAAGATATCTATCAGCTCCTGCCTCAAACATCTTTTTATAAGATTCATAGCTTCTTTCTCCTAAAGATATAGTTATGGCATTTTCAGGGAAATGTTTCTTTATTTTTGATATTATATAAACCATAACATCATCTGTAAAATAAGGGTCTTCTCCTCCTTGAAGTACATAGGTTTTATAACCTAATCTATCTCCAAGTTCTGCACATTCTAATATTTCATCAATTGTAAGTCTATATCTTTCTGCATTTTTATTTAATGCTCTTATTCCACAATAGGTACAATTTCTAACACAATAATTAGTAAACTCAATAAGCCCTCTAAGATATACCTTATCTCCATAGGTTTTCATTCTTGTTAAATTAGCTTTTTCAATAAGATATTTTTTTGAATCTTCATTTAAATTATCTAATAAAAATTCTAATTCCTCCCTTGAAGCATTATTAGTTTTATATAATTTATCTATTATTTTGTAAATTTCCAAAGTTAGCTCTCCTTTAAATAACAATTCTATTTTTCAGTAGTAAACTTAATATTTTCTCCATCACTTATAGCTGTTATTTGTCCCTGTTTATCTGTACGGTATATTTCTATATTATATTTTTCTATAGTTTTTAAAGTTTTTTTACGAGGATGTCCATAAGGATTATTTTCCCCACAACTTAAAATTCCATATTTAGGTGATACAGCTTTTATAAAGGCATCTGTAGAAGATGTACTTGAACCATGATGTCCAAATTTTATTACATCTGATTTTAAATCTTCTTCTGAATATTTTGATAAAACCTCATCTTCTGCTATCTTTTCTGCATCTCCTGTAAACATAAAGGTAGTTTCTTTAAAGGTTAATTTCATTATAGGAGAATAATTATTAAGATTATCATAATTTTTTTCTCCAGGAGAAAAGGCTTCAATTACAGCACCTTCAGCAAGGTTTATCTTTGTACCTTCTTTAATTGTTTTTATTCTTAAGCCTTCATTTTTAACTGAATTAATGAAATTTTCAAAGGCCATTGTTGTATATGTTACTTTAGGCATATAAATTTTTTTAACTTTATATGTATCAAATACTCCAGGCATTCCTCCAATATGGTCTTCATGAGGATGAGTTGCAATTACTAAATCTAAATCTTTAACATTTAAAGCTGATAATTGCTGAAGAAGATGATTTACTTCACTTGTTGGTCCTGCATCTATAAGCATATCAAAATCTCCTATTTTAATATAAGTGGAATCTCCTTGCCCTACATTTAAATAGTGAATTTCTATAGTTCCTTCTACATTTTCTCCAAAAAGTTCTTCCTCACTAATAAGAAAATCTCCACCTAAATAAGCTAATAGAATATATATTATTATAAATATGCTTACTAACATGCTATATCTATATCTATATTTATCTTTTCTACCTTTTTTTAAAAATTTCTCATATTTTAATTTAATCCCATTTTTAATACCATCATATTTCATTTTTTCGCCCCAATAATAAATATTTCTTGTTAATTATATATATAATGGTATCACTTATCAACATAAAATTCATGAAAATTTAAAATAAAATTTAATAAAAAATAAAAGGCTATTTTTAATAAATTTTATTAAAAACAACCTTCTTTTTTTAAGTAATTTTTTATTTTGAAATTACTGCTTTTAATTTTTCAAGTCCTATAATTAAAGCTCCACCTATTATAAAAAATATTATATTAAAACTTTTAAAAGTCATTGCGTTTTGTGGAACTTCTAAAGTAGTTGGTCCCATAAATATAGCATATAATGAACCTATCATAAGACCTAAAACAAGAAATATAACTTTTGACCTATATTTTTCTAAAGAATAACGTATTATTTTTATTGTTGAGCATATTCCTACTATTATTCCTAGTGCAAATACAATTAATATTACTGTATAAGAAAAGTCAAATTTTAAAAATGATTTTATAGCATTCATTATAGGTGCATATAAACCAAATATAAGTAATAAAGTTGATCCTGAAATTCCAGGTAAAACCATTGCAGATATTGCTATCATTCCAGCTATAAATACATATAGAACTCTTACTATATTTAAATTACTAAAGGCAAGATTCATTCCACCTTCTCCACCTGAACTTGGATTAAAATAAGTAATTAAAGACACTATTATTATTCCTATAATTAAAAATATTATATCTTTACCCTTTCCTGATATTGTTTCTTTTTCTTCTTTATAAATTAATGGAATAGAACAAATAATAAATCCTGTAAATATTGAGCTTATAGCATATATATGCTTTTCAAATACTGATGTTATAAATAAAACTGCTAATATAAACCCTACAATCCATCCCATACCAAGTTTAATTAAAAATTTAATAGCTTTCTTTTTATCTTTTCCTTGTGATACAAGTGCATCTAAAGAACCTATAAAATCATCATAAAAGCCCATTATAAAAGCTATAGTTCCTCCCGAAACACCTGGTACACTATCTGCTAGTGCCATAAAAAATCCACCTATAATATTAATAATACTCATCTTTTCCTCCTAAAAACTATAATAAAAATAACATCTCATATTATACTATATTTTTTTAAGTTTGTTATATTAAAATTTTGTAAATTTTTTCTTTATATAATATAAAGTGAAATTATATATCCTATTATACTTCCAAAAATTCCACCACAGATTACATCTGTTGGATAATGTACAAATAAATACATTCTTGAAAATGAAATTAATATAGCTAAAATGAAAAATAAATATGCAAAAGGAATTCCTCCAAATATACATACAGTTGCTACTGCAAAGGAAGAGGCTGAATGTCCTGAAGGGAATGAATATCCTATAGGTTTTTTTATTAAAAGTTCTGCTTCTTTAGATTCTCTAAAAAAAGGCCTACTTCTTCTTACAATTGGTTTTATTACTCCTTCAACTATACCTGCTGAAGTGGCTATTGCTAAAAGTATTGCTAAGCCAAATTTATATTTTCCTCTTTTTAGCATAATTATAGCTATAAGTATCCATGCAAGTCCACCATTTCCAAGACCTGTTATAACAGGCATAATCTTATCTAAAAACTTACATTTCATATGTTTATTTATGTATTTTAATATTTCATAATCTGATTTTTTTATAAATTCAAACATAAAAATCCATCCTTATTATATAGAATTTTCCTTATACCTAAATTTTATCAGCTTGAAAATTATTATATCTTCAAGCTGAAACATTTTAGGTTTTAGCTATTTAAAAGCTGAAACATTTCATTTACTGTTCTTTTTACCTTACTTGGAAGTCTATCTATTGCTCTTTGTCTCTTTTTATCATCATTTATTTGTGCTATTTTAATAACTTCCTGTTGAAGTCCTGGTATACTATTAAGTTCATTTACTAATCCATTAAATTTTTGAGCAAACACAGGGTCTTGCATTCTTTTCTTTATTAACATTATTAACTCATAAGGATTCAATTTATTCACCTTCTAAAAGATTATAATTTATATTATTCATATAAATTTCTATTGTTTCCTTAAGATTTACTATCTTTTATTATTTTTTATTTCCTTTGAACATAGTTTTATAATATCTTTATAAAGATTTTCATATTCACTTTCTATAGCATTATTTAAAATTAATTTTTTTAATGTTATTTCTTCATCCTTATTTAATATTTTTTCTAAATTATTTTTAGTTGTGATATAAAATTCCCATTGATTTATATCTAAAGGATTTAAGTCTTCTTTTGTTCTGTGGGACAATACACAAAACACATAAATAAATCCTTGTTTGTTTTTTCCTATATTAAAGCTTATTTCCTTTGTATCTTCCTCTTCTTGTGAAGTAATATATGAAGCTGACCTTACATCTATTGGTATTCCTTCCTTTGATGTTAAATCATGTCCATCAAAATATTGAAACTTTCTATCTGTAATTTTTAATGCCTTTGCTACAATAAACTTACTTATGTCATCTCTTATTTTATAAGATATTAAATTTGAATATTGAAAAGACCAAAAATCCTTTAAAGTATAAGGTAAAATCTTATTATTATAAGTAAAGTTTTCTTCTCCTGATTTTTTCTCTATACTAATATGATTAATTCCTTCTTTTTCTTTTCCCTCTAAAAGTTCTTGAAGTCTTAATAAAAGCTTTAGAAAAGTTTTATTTTCTATTTCTTCAATCCAAGCTCCATCTCGTTCATTTTCTACCATAATATAATAAGTAAAAAGAACTTTTAAAACAGGATATTCACATATAGAAATTAAACTGTAAAGAGTATCTTGAAAATCACTTAATTTACCTATTATAAATTTAAAATTATAATCTATAAGCTCTGAATTTCTAAAATCTTCTTCAAATTGTATAAAAGTTTTATCATAGGCTGGATAGTATATTCCATTTTTTTCTTCTATTGCATATAATTTTCTGTTATCTTTTCTAAAATAATCTATATACTTTAGCATATATTTTGCTGATATTTTTTCCATACTTTTCACCTTTCTATTTTCTTTTAATAAATATCATTATCACCAAAGAATATTAATAATTTAATTATATATTATTATCTATTTTTTGTTAAGATTCTAAAAACAAATCTATTTTTCCTTATTTTTTTATTATAATAAATTTCCTTTACTTCATTTTTATAGCATATATTTTTATGTGTTATTGAATTATATTTAAATATATGATAATATTAAAATTAAGTATTTTAGGAACTATTATACATTTTTAAGAATCTGTTAAGTTAATATGAAAATTAATATAAATAAGATTTTATAAATATGCATATTAAAAAATTGCATGACAAATAAAGGTTGCTTAAATAAATTTTTAAAAAAGCATCCAATTCTTAATATCTTTAGTTGAATAATTTAGTCCAGCA
>OBHU01000068.1_pt1 | contig 89947 bp, 85 predicted proteins | sample 1519071 | NCBI WGS metagenome assembly OBHU01 (sample SAMEA2452135, study PRJEB22498) | human gut metagenome
GATTTGGGCAAAGTGGAGAAGAGACATTAAGTCAATTTTTAAGTAAAGATGTTAAACAATTAAAGACTATGTTCTTTAGTCAAGGTAATAAGAGTGTTAATGATTCAAACAAAGTATTAGGTGGAAGTTTTAAAAAAGTAGATGCTAGTAGAGGCACAGATGAAGTAGGACATTATTTATCACAAAATGCTTATAATGTAAATGAGTTAGGTATGACAAGAAATGAGGGACCAGCGTTATTAATGACTAAAGAAGACCATGCACTAACCAGAACTTATAGAGGTAGGGGAAAGCAAACAATGATAGTTGATAAAGGCCTAAATGCACGTCAAAGAATGGTGTTGGATATAATTAACATTCGAGAAAACTTTGGAACAAAATATAATAAAGGATTACTTGAAGCTATTAAGTATGCTAAAACATTACCACAATTTCAAAAGTAAAGGAGATAAATATGAATTTAATTGAAATAGTTAACAAATATCAAAATGAAATATTGGATAAGAGCATTCTTGTTGAATATGGATTGTTTTTCAATGAAGTTGCAGAAAATCGTTGTAAATTTGTAATTGATGAACTTGAGGAACTAGAAGAGTTAAATTGCGTAATTAGAAAGATAGTAGTTGAAGATAAAAATGCTGAAATATATGTGAACACTTATGGTATAGATTTTGAAGAAGAAAACATATATATTTATGCAGATTCATTATGGATTAATACTATGCTTGAAGTGAAAGAAATATATGATTTTTTTGAAGATTTTCATAAAATAGAGCCAACTGATATTGTTTCATTAGTGGAAGATGAAACAATAGATGGAACAGTGGCATTAGTTATTTTAGCAAATGGAATAGAAGAAAATTATAGATCATTTATTAAAAAAAGAAAGTTAAGTAAAATTAAGAGTTTGTATTGGGATTAGAGAATATAGTGACTTTGGTGGTTAAAGAAGAAAATATCTATAGCAAACGATAGAGCTAAGCTCTTTCGCTACGACCATAAGTGCACAGAAAAATACCAGTGACAAGTATAAAGTTGTATTCTTATTTTTTCTAGCACTTTTTCAAATATTCTTTCATTTTAAAATTGTTTATAAATATAAGTTGTTTTATAATATTACTTTCAATATAATTATATTATATGAGTAAATGTGAGGTGTAAGCTATATGATAAAGGTTACAGTTAAGATAAATGGAAGAGAGTATAATTTAAAAGGAAATGATAATGAAGAATATTTAAAAAATGTTTCAAGTTTTGTTGACGGAAAAATAAAACAAATAAAAGCTAATAATGGTGTTTTAAGTTCTGTAGATGCAAGTGTTCTTGCAGCTATTAATATTGCAGATGAGTTATATAGAACAGATTCTGAAGCTGATGAACTTTCGAGCAGAAATAAAATTGTAGAGGAAAAGTGTCAAAAGCTTGAGGAAGAAACAAAAAGACTTAGAGATAGATGTGAAGTTTTATTAGTTGAAAAAGAAGGTTATGATGATAAAAGGGAAGAAGTTAAAAAAGAACTTACAGAAAGAATAAATTCTTTAAAAGATGAGAATAATAAATTAATAGGAAAGAATAATGAATTAACAAGAACATATGAAAAAACTTTTAAAGAAAATGAAGAGTTAAAAAGAATTCATGATAGAAATAAATCTGAAGTAAATGAAGCAAATGCACTAAAGTCTGATTTAAGAAAAGAAATTGAAGCTAAGGAAAAGGAATATAATGAATTAAAAAAAGAAAATGAAAGACTTTCAAATGAAAATAAAGAAATAAAAAAGCTAAATGAGAAAAGCAAAATAGAGTTAAATCAAGCTAAAAATCTAAATGAAGGTTTAGTAAAGGAAATTTCAACTTCAAAAGAAAACATAAATAAATATGTAAAAGAAATAGAAAGTCTAAAAAATGAAAATTTAGAAGCTAAAAAGTTAAGTGAAAAGCTAAAATTAGATTTAGATAAAGTAAGTACAATAAAAGCTTCCTTATCTAGAGAAGTAACAAGTGAAAAAGATAAAAATTTAAGCAATTTAAGAAAGATTGAAGAATTAAATAAAGAAGTTCAAAAAGCTAAAGATATAAGTGAAAAAAATAAAATAGAAATAAATCAATCAAATAATTTAAGAAAAGCTTTAGCAGAGGAGATTAAAAAGCTTAAGGAAGAAAAAATAGATTTAGAAGAAAAAGTTAAAAATGTAGAAAATGAAAAATTAGAAATTAAGAAAATAAGTGAAAAAACAAAGCTTGAGCTTAATCAAACTAATAATGTAAGAGATGGCTTAATAAAAGAAATTAATTCTATTAAAAAGCAAAAAGAAGAAACAGTAAGTGAAGTTAAAAAATTAAAAAATGAAAATATTACTTTAAATGAAAAAATTAATACTTTAAATAATGAAAATAAAAAAATAGAAAATATAAATGAAGAAAAGAAAATAGAAATTAAAAATCTTACTGAATCTAATAATAAATTAGATAAAGAAATTAATAATTTAAAAGAAGAAAATAATAATTTAACAAAAGAAATAGAAAAACTTAATTTAGAAAGTAATGATTTTAAAGAGAAGTATGAAAACAGTAAAGAAAAGTTAGAACAAGCAAATAGTTTAAGAAGTGTTTTAGCAAAGGAAATAACTGATGTAAAAGATAAAAATAAGGAATTAAATAAAGAAATTGATAAAGTTAAAATTGAAAATAACAATTTAAAAGATAAAATTCAAGAAGCTGAAAATAAAGAAAAAAATATTAAAAATGAATTAGAAGAATTAGTTTCAAGTAAAGAAATAGTAGAAGGTAAATTTAAAGAATCTCAAGAAAAAGAAGAAAACTTAACAAAAGAAATTAATATATTAAAAGAAAAGGAAGCACAATTAAATAAAGAAGTATATAAAATAAGTAAAGTAAAAGAAAGTTTAGAAGAAAAAATATATGAGGTAAATGTAGAAAAAGAAGAACTTGTAAAGAAGATAGATTTAAAAAATAAGGTTATTGATAATGGAAAAGATTCAACTAAAGAATTAAGAAGTGCAAAATATAAAATTATGGAACTTGAAAATAAATTACTAGAAACTCAAATTCAGTTAGCTAAACTAAAAAAAGCACAAAATCCTTTAAGAAAAAAATAAATTTAGAGGCTTAAGTTAAGCCTCTTATTTATTTTATTAAAAGATTTGTATATAATTTAAATAGAGAATTGACTTTTAAAAAGTAAAAATTAAAATTTTAGCTATTTAAAAGAAAACTTAGGAGATATAGAAAAAATGAGAAAAGTAGAATTATTAGCACCAGCTGGAAGTATAGAAAGTCTTTATGCAGCTATAAATAATGGTGCAGATGCAGTTTATTTAGGAGGAAGTAAGTTCTCAGCTAGAGCTTATGCATCAAATTTTGATAATGAAACTATGAAAAAGGCTGTAGATTATTGCCACAGCTATGGTGTTAAGATATATGTAACAATGAATACCTTACTTAAAGAAAAGGAACTTAATGAGGCCATTAAATATGTAGGATATTTATATGAGATAGGTGTAGATGCCCTTATTGTTCAAGATTTAGGTTTAGTTAATCTTATACAAGAAAAATATAATGATTTTGAAATACATGCATCAACACAAGTTACAATACATAATGGAGAAGGAGCTATTTATTTTAAAGAAAAAGGTTTTACAAGGATAGTTTTATCTAGAGAACTTTCTTTAGAAGAAATAAAACATATTTCAAAGGATTTAAATATTGAAACAGAAATGTTTATTCATGGAGCTTTATGTGTATGTTATTCAGGTCAATGTCTTATGAGTTCTATGATAGGTGGAAGAAGTGGAAATAGAGGAAGGTGTGCTCAGCCTTGTAGAATGGAATATACCTTAAAGTCTAATAACATGGGAGAGAAAAAAGCCTATCTTTTAAGTCCTAAAGATATGTGTACAATAGAAAATATTAAAGACATTATAGATTCAGGAGCATATTCTTTAAAGGTTGAAGGAAGAATGAAAAGACCAGAATATGTAGCTGGAGTGGTAGAAAATTATAGAAAAGCAATAGATAAAGAATATTATAATAAAAAATTTAATGTTCAAGAAGGAAAAAAGGTATTACTTCAATTATTTAATAGAGAAGGCTTTTCTACTGCTTATTTAAGAAAAAATATAGGAAAAGATATGATGAGCTATAAATTTCCTAAAAATACTGGAGTAGAAATAGGTAAAGTATTAGATAATGGAGAAGTTATATTAAAAGAAAGCTTATCTCTTGGAGATGGAATAAGATTTAAAGATAAGGGCTTTACTTTAAGTAAAATATTAAAAAACAAACAAGAAGTAAAAAAAGCAGAGATAGGAGATAGAGTAACCTTATTTCCCAAGGAATATAAAAAAGGAGAAATATTATATAGAACTTCAAGTAAAGAGCTTTTTTTAAGTTTAGAAGAAAGTATAAAGCCTTATATGAAAAAAATATCTTTAAGAGGAGAGGTAGATTTTAAGGTTAATTTTAAAATAAAGCTTAAAACTTCATTTATGGGTAAAATCTATGAAGTTGAAGGGGATATAGTAGAGAAAGCTTCTAATAAGCCTTTAGACAAAGAAAGAATAATTAATGCATTAAAAAAGTCAGGGGAGTATCCATATAAGCTTGAAAATATAGAGTTTTCAGCCTTTGAGGAAGGATTTATAAAAATAGCTTCTCTTAATAATTTAAGAAGAGAGCTTTTTGATAAAATTTTAAAAGATGTTACTTCAAAATATAGAAGAAAAAGAGATATAAAAGAAACTTTAAAAAAGGATATTAATTTAAAAGAAAATAAAGAACTTTCCATATTATATACTTGTTGTACTAAAGAACAGTTAAAGGCTTTAGGAGAATTAAAGGTAAAAAATATTGGAGTTGATTTATCTTTAAAAAGTAAGGATAGAATATCTTTAAAGGATTTAGAAGAATTTAAAGATTTAAATTTATATATTTTAACTCCAGAAATAATAAAGGAAGAATTTGATTTAGTAGTTGAAGAAATAGAAAAAGCTTCAAAATACATAAAAGGAGTTATAACATCTAATGCAGGAATTATAAATAAGTTTAAAGATAAACTTTATTTAATTGGAGATTATAAACTTAATATATTTAATTCTAAAGCACTAGAATTTTATAGAGAAGATTTAAACAATGTTTCTTTAAGCCTTGAACTTAATAGAAAAGAAATAAAAGAAATAGGTGATAAAGGAGCAGTGCTATGTGGAATATATGGGAAAACTGAACTTATGGTAAGTGAGTATTGTCCTATAGGAAGTAGCTTTGGAGGAAAGTGTAAGGATAAAGATTGTAATGGAGCTTGCATGAAAGATAGCTTTACACTTATTGATAGAATGAATGAAGGCTTTAAAGTTATGACAGATAAATATTGTAGAAGTCATATATTAAATTCTCTTCCTTTAAATCTTATTGATGAAATTAAGGATTTAAAAGCTATTGGAATAAATGAATTTAGAGTTGATTTTAAAGATGAAAGTGAAAATGATGTTATAGAAATAGTAAATGAAATAAAGGGAGTTAAAAAGGTAGAAGGAAAGAAATTTACTAAGGGGCATTATAAAAGAGGTGTAGAATAAAATGAATGAAAAATCATTAAATACTTTAGAATTTTATAAAATAAAAGAAAAGTTAGAAAAATATGCAGTTACAGCTGGTGGTAAAGAACAAGCACGAAATCTATCACCATATGATTCTATATATGAAGTAAAAAATGCTTTAGAAGAAACTAAAGAAGCCTATGATATATTAATAAAAAAAGGGAATCCTCCTTTTGAAGGGCTTTATGATATTAAAGAAGCCTTAGAAAGGGCAAAAAAAGGAGGAACTCTTTCTTTAGCACAACTTCTTTATGTAGGTAATATGCTTAGGTGTACAGAAAGGGTAAAGGAGTATTTAGCTAGAAGAGATGAAGAAGAAAGCTTTCCAAAGCTTGAGGATTTAGCTTATATTTTAACTCCAATAAAAAATCTTCAACTTGAAATAGAGAAATCAATAGTTTCAGAAGAGGAAGTTGCAGATAAGGCAAGTGGAACTTTATATAATATAAGAAGAACTTTAAAGGAAAAAAACTCCTCTGTTAGAGAAAAAATTAATAGTATTGTTAGAAGTAATGCAAAATATCTTCAAGATGCTATTTATACAATGAGAGGAGATAGATATGTTCTTCCTGTTAAAGCTGAATATAGAGGAGCAGTTCCAGGACTTGTTCATGACCAAAGTTCAACAGGTGCAACTCTTTTTATAGAACCTATGAGTCTTGTAAATCTTAATAATGAAATAAAAGAATTAAAGCTTAAAGAACAAGCAGAAATAGAAAGGATTATATGGACACTTTCTGCTAAGGTTAAGGATAATATTAAAATTTTAAATAGCAATATGAAAATTTTAAGAGAAATAGATTTTATATTTGCAAAGGGAAAATATGCTTCATCAATAAATGGAATAATGCCTATGGTAACTGATGATGGTTCCTTTGATTTAATTCAGGTAAAGCATCCATTAATAGACCCTTTAAAGGTTGTACCTTCAGATATTTATTTAGGAAAAGACTTTAATGTAATAATGATTACAGGACCTAATACAGGTGGTAAAACTGTAACAATAAAAACAGTTGGCTTAACTCATATTATGGCAATGAGTGGACTTTTAATATGTGCAAAAGAAGGTTCTAAAATAAGCTTTTATAAAGAAATTTTTGCAGATATTGGAGATGAACAAAGTATAGAACAAAGTCTTTCAACTTTTTCATCACATATGACAAAAACAGTTTCAATAATGGAAAAAGCAGATGAAGATTCTTTAGTTTTATTTGATGAATTAGGCGCAGGAACAGACCCTACAGAAGGAGCAGCCCTTGCAATTGCAATTATAGAAACATTAAGGGAAAGAAAAACAAAGGTAATTGCTACAACTCACTATAGTGAACTAAAGGGATATGCTTTAAGAACTGCTGGAGTTGAAAATGCTTCAGTTGAATTTGATGTAGAAACACTAAAACCAACTTATAGGCTTTTAATAGGAGTACCTGGAAAATCTAATGCCTTTGAAATAAGTAGAAGACTTGGTTTACCTAATTATATTATAGAAAGAGCTAAAGATAATATATCTAAAGATAATTTACAATTTGAAGATTTAATAAGAGACCTTCAAGAACAAAGTATAAGAGCAAAGAAAGATGCAAGAGAAGCTGAAATGTTAAAAAAGGAAGTAGAAAAATCTAAAACTTTATATGAAGAAAAGTTAAAGCGTCTTGAGATAACAAGAGATAAAGCTTATAATGAGGCAAGAATTGAAGCTAAAAAAATTGTTTCTGAAGCAAAGGATGAGGCTGATGAAATTTTAAAAGCTATGAGAGAACTTGAGAAGCTTGGAATAGCTGAAGGTGGAAGAAAGAGACTTGAAGAGGAAAGAAAGAAACTTAAAGATTCTTTAGAAAATAAAGAAAAGGCATTAATAAAAGAAAGAGAAAATACAGGAAAGACAATTTCAAAGGTAACTTTAGGAATGGAAGCTTTCTTACCTTCATTAAATCAAAAGGTAGTAATAGTTAGTATGCCAGATAATAAAGGAGAAGTTCAAGTTGAAGCTGGTATTATGAAAATTAATGTAAAACTTAAAGACCTTAGAGTAGTTGAAGGCACAAAAGAAAATACTAAAGTTAAAAAGAAAAGAGAGTTAAAACTTAATTTAAAATCAGTAGAAAGTAGAATAGACCTTAGAGGACTTGATGCTGAAGAGGCATGTTATAGAACAGATAAATACTTAGATGAAGCTTATTTAGCTAATTTAGGAGAAGTAACTGTAGTTCATGGAAAGGGTACAGGAATCCTTAGAAAAGCAATAACAGATATGTTAAAAAGACATCCCCATGTAAAATCTTATAGACTTGGAGCTTACGGAGAAGGTGGAGATGGAGTAACTATGGTTGAATTAAAGTAGGTGAAAAAATGTATTTAATAAGTGCCTGCCTTTGTGGAGTAAATTGTAAATATAATGGTTTAAATAATTTAAATGATAAATGTCTTGAACTTTTAAGAAAGGGAGAAGCCCTTTTAGTTTGTCCAGAACAACTTGGAGGATTAAATACTCCTAGAATTCCATCAGAAACATTAGGAAATGCTAAAGATATTATAGAATTAAATAAAGGAAAAGTTATAAATAAAGAAGGAAAAGATGTTACAAAGGAATTTTTAAAGGGAGCAAAAGAAGCCTTAAAAATTGCAAAAGAAGCTAATATAAAAAAAGCTATACTTAAAGAAAGTAGTCCTTCTTGTGGGAGTAATTTTGTTTATGATGGAAGCTTTACTGGAAATAAAATTAAAGGGAAGGGAATTACAGCATATCTTTTAGAAAAAGAAGGAATAGAGATTATATCTGAAAAAGATTTAGATTAGAAAAGAAATAATATAATTTCTTGACAGTATTAAAAGTAAAAAGGTAGAATTTATATAGCAAATTAGAGAAGAAAGGAATGATTTTTTTGGAAGGAACATGGATAGAAGTTAGAGTTATTACTAAAAGTGAGGCTCTTGAACCTATTTCAGGAATATTTTATGGATTAGATTGTAAAGGGGTTGCAATAGAAGACCCTCAAGATATATTAGGAAGAGAACAAGGCCCTTTAACATGGGATTTTGCAGATATAAATGTATTAGAACATAAAGGAAAATTTGCTTTAGTTAAGGGTTATTTTTCAGATGAAGATAACATAGAAGAAATAGTTAAATATGTTAAAGAAAAAGTTGAAGAAATTAAAGAACTTGGAATAGATGTTGGTGAAGGAACTGTAGAATCTGAAATTATGCATGAAGAGGATTGGGCTAATAATTGGAAGAAATATTATAAGCCAACTAAAGTTGGAGAAAAGATAGTTGTAAAACCAATATGGGAAGAATATGAACCAAAGGAAGGAGAACTTGTTTTAGAACTTGACCCTGGTATGGCCTTTGGAACAGGAGAACATGAAACTACAAGGATGTGCATTCAAGCATTAGAAAAGTTTACTAAAAAAGATAGTGTAGTATTTGATGTAGGATGTGGTTCAGGAATATTAGCAATAGCTGCTGCAAAGCTTGGAGCTAAAAAAGCAATAGGAGTAGATTTAGATCCAGTGGCAGTTGAATCTGCAAAAGAAAATGTTGGCTTTAATAACTTAGATAATATAGAGATTTTAGAAGGAAATCTTATAGAAGTTATTGATGGAAAGGCTGATATAGTAGTTGCAAATATTATAGCTGAAGTTATATGTATATTAACAGAAGATGTAAGTAGAGTAATTAAGCCAGGAGGATATTTTATAACTTCAGGAATAATTCATGATAGAGTAGATATGGTTACAGATAAACTTAAAGAATGTGGATTTGAAGTTGAAAAAATAAATAAAGATGGTGAATGGAACTGTATAATTGCAAAGCTAAAATAAATTAAGGAGAATTTTTTAATGCATAAATTTTTTACTCCAAAGGAAAATATTAATGAAGTAGAAGGAAAGATATTAGGTGATGATGTTAAACATATTTACAAGGTTTTAAGACTAAGTGAAGGAGAAAAGATAGTTTTAAATAATTGTAATGGAAAAGAATATTTATGTGAAATTTCTAATATTTCAAAAACTGAGGTTTTAGTAAATATAATAAAAGAATTAGATATAGATAATGAAAGTAATGTAAATATTTATTTATTCCAAGGTCTTCCAAAGGCTCAGAAGATGGATTTAATTGTTCAAAAGGGAACAGAACTAGGAGTTTTAGAATTTATTCCTGTTATAACAGAAAGAGTTGATGTTAAGTTAAAGGGAGATTTTAAAAAGCTTGATAGACTTAACAGAATAGTATTAGAAGCAGCAAAACAAAGTAAAAGAAGTATAATACCAAAGGTTTTAGAGCCAATAACATTTAATGAAGTTCTTAAAAAAGTAGAAGAAATGGACTTGTTTTTAGTACCCTATGAAAATGCAGAAAATTTTGGCCTTAAGGGTGTTTTAAAGGTTCTTAAAGAAGAAAATAAAATAGACAATATTAAAAATATAGGTATAATAGTTGGCCCAGAAGGTGGCTTTGAAAAAGAAGAAATAGAAGCTTTAAAAGAAGAGGGAGCTTATATAATAACTTTAGGTAATAGAATTTTAAGAACAGAAACAGCTGGCTTTGTTTTAGCATCATTACTACAATATGAGTTTGGCGATTTAGGAGGAAATATTTAAATGAAAGTTGCATTTTCTACATTAGGATGCAGAGTTAATCAGTATGAATCAGAAGCAATGGCAGAAAAATTTATAAGAGAAGGATATGAAGTGGTAGATTTTTCTGAAATAGCTGATGTTTATGTTATAAATACTTGTACAGTAACAAATATGGGAGATAAAAAATCAAGACAGATTATAAGTAAGGCAAGAAGATTAAATAATAATGCTATTATAGCTGTTGTAGGATGTTATTCTCAAATGGCTCCTAAGGAAGTATCTGAAATAGAGGGAGTAGATGTTGTCTTAGGTACTAGAAATAAAGGAGATGTAGTTTACTACGTAAATAAGGCAAGGGACGAGGAAAAAGTTCAAGTACATGTTGAAGGAGTTCTTAAAAATAAAAAATTTGAAGATCTTAACATAGAAGAATATCAAGATAAAACAAGAGCTTTTTTAAAGATTCAAGATGGATGTAATAGATTTTGTACTTATTGTGCAATTCCTTATGCAAGAGGGTCAGTATGTTCAAAAGAACCAAGAAAGGTTATAGATGAAGTTAAAAAATTAGCCTCTCATGGATTTAAAGAAGTAATTTTATCAGGAATACATACAGCCTCTTATGGATTAGATTTAGATGGCAATATAACTTTAATTGATTTAATTGAAGATATAGAAAAAATTCATGGAATAGAAAGAGTTAGAATAGGTTCAATAGAACCAGCTTTCTTTACAAATGAAGTTATAGAAAAGATAAAAGGCTTTAAAAAGTTATGTCCTCATTTCCATTTATCTCTTCAAAGTGGATGTAATACTGTTTTAAAGAGAATGAATAGAAGATATACAGCTGAAGAATATGAACATATAGTTAATATATTAAGAGATAATATAAAAGATGTTTCAATTTCAACTGATGTAATTGTAGGTTTTCCTGGGGAAACTGAAGAGGAATTTAATGAAACTTATAAGTTCTTAAAAAGAATTAAACTTACAAAAACACATATTTTCAAATATAGTCCAAGAAAAGGCACAAGAGCAGCAGAAATGAAAGGTCAACTTGATGGAAAAATTAAAGAGGAAAGAAGTAAAGCTCTTATAGCATTAAATGATATAAATGAAGAAAATTTCATTAAAAAGTATATAAACAAAAATGTTAAAGTTCTTTTAGAACAAGAAGTAAAGGAAAAAGAAAATATTTTTGAAGGATATACAGAAAATTATATAAAAGTTCAGGTAGAAAAACCTGAAAATATAAAATCTGGTGATATAATAGAATGTAGGATAGAAAAAGCTCACAAAGATTTTGCAGAAGGAAAGATTATATAGGAGGGTAAAAAATGGAAGATTGTATTTTTTGTAAAATAATAAAAGGGGAAATTCCAAGTAAGAAAGTTTATGAAGATGATAAGGTAATAGCATTTCATGATATTAATCCTGAAGCACCTGTTCATGTTTTAGTTATACCAAAGGAACATATTCAAAGTGCAAATGCTATAAATGAAGAAAATGCTAGTATAGTAGCACATATTTTTGTTGTAATAAATAAAATAGTAAAAGAATTAGGAATAGATGAAAGTGGATACAGAGTATTAACTAATATTGGAAAAGATGGAGGACAGACAGTTCCTCATATGCATTTTCATATTCTTGGTGGAAAAGAATTACCTATTAAATTAGCATAAAATTTAATTTTTAAAATATAATAATAAAAAATTAAATTTAAAATATAATTTTGCAAGAGATATTGACAGTATTGAGAAAATTATTGTATAATATCACGTGTGTTATTAAGCCCGTAGCTGAGTTGAATTTATAATTTTAGCTAGCGGAGGGAGGGATAATTATGTCAGAGATTAAAGTTGGAGAAAACGAAACACTTGAAAATGCGCTAAGAAGATTCAAAAAGAAGTGTGCTAGAGCTGGAGTTCTTTCAGAAGTAAGAAAGAGAGAACACTATGAAAAGCCAAGCGTTAAGAAAAAGAAGAAATCAGAAGCTGCTAGAAAAAGAAAGTTTAAGTAGGCAATTGCTTTTTGAAAGAAGGTGATGATAATGCCAACAATTAAAGAAAGACTTCAAGAAGATTGGAAGACGGCTATGAAGGCCAAAGATAAATTTAAAGCAAATGTTTTAAGTACTGCAAAGTCAGCTATCTTATTAGTTGAAAAAACTGATAATAGAAAAGTTGAAGATGCAGAAGTTATAGAAATATTAGCAAAAGAAGTCAAGCAAAGAAGAGAGGCTATGCTTGAATTTGAAAAGGGAAATAGACAAGATTTAGTTGATCAGAACAAAGCTGAGATAGAGATTTTGTTAAATTACCTTCCTCAGCAGTTAAGTGAAGAAGAAATCAAAAAAATAGTAGAAGATTCAGCTATAGAATTGGGCGCAAGTAGCATTAAAGACATGGGTAAAGTTATGGCAGCAGTAAGACCTAAAACTTTAGGTAGAGCTGATGGCAAACTTGTAAGTCAACTCGTAAAAGAGTATTTAACTAATAAATAACAAAAAGGACTCCTAGGAGTTCTTTTTGTTATTTTTTTTTGCCTTAAAACATAATATACAAAGAGAAATTTTTTAGGAGTTTATTTTATGAAAAATAAGTTAATTAGAGGAAAAGAATTTTTAGCTGAAAAACTAGATATTCCAATAGACGTTATGATAGATATACCTAAAATTATACTCCTTGGAAAAGAGGAACTTACAATAGAAAATCATAAAGGGATAATAGCCTTTAGTGAAAAAGAAATAAAGGTTTTATCAAAGAGAGGGGTTATAAAAGTTCAAGGAAATAATTTTGAAATTTTTTATATAGGAAGTAATAGTTTAACAATAAATGGTGAAATAACAACAATTTCCTATGAAGGTGAAAGTATATGAAAAAAAGTATATTAAATAGAGGGAGTATAACAATAGAAATAAATTCTTTAAACCCAGAAAAAATATTAAATATTTTATGGAAAAGAGATATAGACATTATTGAGGCAAAAAAAACTAGCATAACAACAATATTTTTAACTATAAGTTATGAAAATTATAAAGAAGTTTACAAGATAGTTGAAAATTGCAAAGGAAAAATAAAGATAATAAAAAAAACTGGAATAATATTCTTCTTAGAAAGGGTTCAAAAAGAAGTTACCCTAATTCTTGGAGGAATTTTATTTTTCATAGTATTATATATTCTCTCTACATATATCTGGGGAATAGAAATAGAAACTGAAGAAAATCTTGCACCTTATGAAGTGAGAAAAGAATTAGCTTTAATAGGAATAAAACCAGGGGTAGCTAAAAAATATATAGATGTAGATACTATTGAAAAAAAACTTTCAAGTAATGATGATAATATATTATGGTTAAGGGTAAGAATAGAAGGCTCTATATTAAAGGTTGTTGTAAAAGAAAAGATAACTCCTCCTAAAATAAAAACTGATGAAATATTAGGAAGTTGTATAGCTTCAAGGGCTGGAGAGGTAAAAAGAATATTTATAGAAGCAGGAAGTGCAAATGTAACAGTAGGAGATATAGTTAATGAAGGAGATATTCTTATTAATGGAACTCAAGGAAAGGAAGGAGTTGAGTTTGAAACTCCAGCTAAAGGAATTGTAATTGCAAATACTTTTTATGAAAAGGAAATGGAAGTTCAAATATCAGGAAAGAAATTAGTGAGAGGAAAGGGAAAACTTAAAGATATATATTTAAATTTCTTTGGAAAGAAAATTTATCTAAAAAAGGCTATAAACAAATTTAAGTATTATGATAAAATAGAAAGTAGTAAAGGGATAATTAATACCATAATTTACTTTGAAAGAAAGGAAGAAGAAATAAATATAGATAAAGAATTAGCAATTGAAAAGGCAGCAGAAAGGTTAGAAGAATCTTTAACTAAAGAATTAACTAATGATGGGAAAATTATAGATAGAAAAATAGAAGCAGAAGAAATAGATGGTGAAAGAATTAGAGTAAAAGTAAATTTTGTTGTGGAACAAAATATTGCTAAAGAATCAACAGAATAAAGTTTTAAAATTAAGAAGGTGAAACAATGGATAATAAAACAAGGGGTAAAAAAATAAATGTTATAAGAGATAAATCTCAAAGGATGCTTATATTAACATTAACATTTGTTGTTACCTATTTTTTAATTATAGTAGCTATTTCCCCAAAAAAATATGACTTAAAATCTGGAGATATAGCACAATCAGATATAAAAGCTCCAAGAGAAACTGTAGATGAAGTTGCATCTCAAGAAGTATTAGATGAGGCTTTGAAAAAAGTAGATAAACAATATACTCAAAAAAGTGAAGTAAAGACTAATGTTGAAAATCAGGTTAAAGATTTATTTCAAAAAATTATTGAATTAACTTCATCACAAAAAGATATAAAAAATAAAGTAAAAGAGTTAACTAGCTATAAAAATTTTTCCTTAAGTGAACATGATGCTACCACCTTATTAAGTTTAAATAGAGATACATTAAAAAATCTTCAATGGGAGATATTAGATATATTAAATACAGTTTATGAAACAAATATACAAGATGGAAATGAAGAAAGTTTGTTAGCTGCACAACAAACAGCTAATTCTGAAATGGATAAACTTAATTTAGATTCTTCCTATGAAAGTATAATAAGAAATATTGTTTTAAGTAAAATAGAACCTAATTTATTTTATGATGAAGAAAAAACAAATGAAAAAATAGAAGAAGTTAAAAAGAGTACAGAAAAAGTAATAATTAAAAAGAATCAAATAATAGTTAAAGAAGGAGAACCTATTACAGAAGGTCAAATACAAACTCTTAAGGAACTTGGAATTATAGGGGAAGGTAAAACAGGAAGCTTACTAGTATTATATATTTTAACTGCTATGTTTATTGGTATTATTTTGTATCTTCAATATACATATGTTAAGAAAAACCATAAAGCAATTTATGAAGATAATAAAAAACTTATATTAATATGTTTATTAAATGTAAGCTATTTAGTTTTAGCAAGTGGAGTTAAATATGTATCTCCTTATTTAATTCCTATGGTTTGTACACCTTTATTATTAAGTATGTTAATTAATCATAAAGTTTCTTTAGTATTAAGTTCATATAATGTTATATTACTTGGTGCATTAATAGAATTTGACCCACAAATTATACTATTAGCATTTATAAGTACAATTTTAAGTTCTACTATATTAAGAAAAATGCAACAAAGAAATGATATAATATATGCAACTCTTGGAATAGGGTTATTATGTGGAATATTAAATTTTCTCATAGGTAATATGGTGTCAATTAATATTAAAGAGGTTATTATAAATAGTTTATTAACTATAGTTGGAGTGTTAATATCTGGAGTTTTAACAATAGGAATACTTCCATTTATAGAAAATACTTTTGATGTTGTTACTACATTAAAATTATTAGAACTTAGCAATCCTAATAGTCCATTATTAAGAAAGCTTCTTATGGAGTCACCAGGAACATATCATCATAGTATGCTTGTTGCAAATTTAGCTGAAATGGCAGCAGAAGAAGTAGGAGCAAATCCAGTTGTTACTCGTATAGGTGCTTATTATCATGATGTTGGAAAAACTTCAAGACCATACTTTTTTAAAGAAAATCAAATTGGAAATGAAAATCCTCATGATAAAATAACAGCTGCTTTAAGTGCAAGAATAATAATATCTCATGTTAAAGATGGAGTAGAATTAGCTAAGGAGTATAAATTACCTAAAGTAATTCAAGATATAATAGCAGAACATCATGGAACTACTTTTGTTAGATATTTTTATATAACAGAAAAAAATAATTCTGATGACCCAGATAGTATTAATGAAGATGATTATAAATATCCAGGACCAATTCCAAGTACAAAAGAATCTGGAATAATAATGCTTGCAGATTCAGTAGAAGCTGCTGTAAGGTCAATAACAGAACCTACCTCAGAAAAAATTGAGCAAATGGTTTCTAATATAATTGATGGTAAGATAAAGGATAAACAATTAAATAATTGTGATTTAACTTTTAAAGATTTAGATAAAATAAAAGAATGTTTTTTAAAAGCTTTAAAAGGAATATATCATCAAAGAATAGAATATCCAACAGAAAAAATTAGAACAGTAAAAAAAGAGGAGAATAAATAATGCTTTATATTGATGACAGACAAGAAAAAATAAAACCAACAGAAGAACTTATTGATAAAATTAAAGCTACAATTGATTTCGCTTTAAAAGAAGAAGGAGTAAAAATTCCCTATCAAATATCATTGTTATTTGTTGATAATGAAGAAATAAGAGAAATAAATAAAGAAAATAGAAATATAGATAAAGTAACAGATGTATTATCTTTCCCAATGCTTGATTATGAAGAAGATAAAGTATTTAAAGATATGTATTTAAATTATGAATTTGATGAAACCTTTAAAGATGGTGATGAACTTGTATTAGGAGATATTGTTCTTTCTTTAGAAAGAGCTTTAGAGCAAAGTATAGAATATAATCACTCCTTTGAAAGAGAGGCTTCATATCTTGTGGTTCACTCAGTTCTTCATCTTCTTGGATATGACCATATGGAAGAGGATGAAAAAAAGATAATGAGAAGTGAAGAAGAAAAAATACTAAGTAAAATGAATATAGTTAGGGGATAGGTGAATTAATAATGCAATTTAAAAAATTAGTAGACAGTTTTAATAGTGCAATTAATGGAATTATTAATACTGTAAGAACTGAAAGAAATATGAAAATTCATTTAGTAGCAGCTATATTAGTATTAATAGCTTGTTTCTTTTTTGATATTTCAAAGATGGAGTTTTTAATATTAGCAATTACAATTACTATGGTAATGGCAGCAGAAGTTGTTAATACAGCAATAGAAGCAGTTGTAGATATGAGTACAAATTATTATCATCCACTTGCTAAAATAGCTAAAAATGCAGCAGCTGGAGCAGTATTAATAACTGCTATTAATGCTGTTATAGTTGGATATGTTATTTTTTGGGACAAATTAACTAATATATCATATGTTTTAGTTCATAAAGTTAAAAATTCTCAGCCCTATACAGTGTTAATTATTCTTGTTATAGTAACATTAGCAACTATAATAGTAAAAGCTATATTTGGAGAAGGAACTCCATTAAAAGGAGGCATGCCAAGTGGACATAGTGCATTATCCTTTTCAATTGCAACTGTAATAGCTCTTTTAACAGAAGAACCTATATGTATTATGTTAAGCTATGTTATGGCTTTTATAACAGCACAAAGTAGAGTTGATTCAGAGGTACATTCATTAGTAGAGGTAATAGTTGGAGGAATTTTTGGAACTTTGCTAACTATTTTTGTATTTACAATTTTTAAAATATAAACTTTTGTACATAATATATAATGAATTATAATATTATGGAGGTTTTTTATGGAAAATAAAGAACTAATTTTAAAAGCAATAAAAGCAAGAGAGTTAGCATATTGTCCTTATTCAAACTTTAAGGTAGGTGCAGCAGCACTTTTTGAAGATGGAAAGATATATACAGGCTGCAACATAGAAAATGCTTCCTATGGAGCTACTAACTGTGCAGAAAGAACTGCTATATTTAATGGAGTATCTAAAGGAAATAAAGTTTTAAAAGAACTTGCACTTATTGGAGATATTAATAATTTTACCTATCCTTGTGGAATATGCAGACAAGTAATATGTGAATTTGCAGAAAGTGAAAAGATAAAAATATATATAATAAAAAACAAAGAGGAAGTAATTACAACTACATTAGAAGAGATAATGCCTAAAGCCTTTAACAAAAGGGATTTAGGATAAAATTAGGAGGAAGAATGTTTAAATCAGGATTTGTTACAATAGTGGGAAGACCAAATGTTGGAAAGTCAACATTAATGAATAAAATTTTAGGAGAGAAACTTTCAATAGTTTCAAATAAACCTCAAACAACAAGAAATAATATACAAACAATATTAACAAAGGAAAATTATCAAATTGTCTTTGTTGATACTCCAGGAATACATAAACCAAAACATAAACTTGGAGAATATATGGTAAATTCAGCTAAAGAATCAATGAAGGATGTAGATTTAGTATTATTTCTTACTAATCCAGATACTGAAATAGGAAGAGGAGATAAATTTATATTAGAGTCATTAAAAAATTCTAAAGCACCTGTATTTTTAGTTTTAAATAAAGTAGATGAAAACACCAAAGAAAGAGTTGCAGAATCTTTAAAGATGTATTCTGAAGCTTTTGATTTTAAAGAAATAGTGCCTATATCAGCCTTAAAGGGGAAAAATGTAGATACTTTAGTTAACTTAATGGTAGAAGCTCTTCCAGAGGGTCCTAAGTATTATCCAGAGGATATGATAACAGATGTTCAAGAAAGATTTGTTGTATCTGAAATAGTAAGAGAAAAGGCTTTAAGAACTTTAAGGGATGAAGTGCCTCATGGTATAGCAGTAGATATAATACAAATGAAGAAAAAAGAAAATGGAAATTATCATATAGAAGTAGATTTAATTTGTGAAAAAGATTCTCATAAGGGAATAATAATAGGAAAAAATGGTGAAACTTTAAAGAAGATAGGCTCTGCTGCAAGATATGAATTAGAAAAATTTTTAAATGGAAAAGTTAATATAAAAATATGGGTTAAAGTAAGAAAAGAGTGGAGAGATAATCAAAACTTATTAAAAGAATTAGGTTATAAGAAAACTAAATAATGAATAGGGGATGATTATTCTGTCGCTTTTAAAGTGTAATGGAGTAGTAATAAAAACTCAAGACTATAGAGAAAATGATAAATTAGTATGGTTATATACTGATAATTTAGGAAAAATAACTATGATAGCAAAGGGAGCTAAAAAAAGCAAAAGTAAATTTTTTGCAAATACAATTCCTTTATGTTATGGTGAATATTTATTATTTAAAGGAAAAAGCCTATTTGTTTTACAGGAAGGGAAAATAAATAATTCCTTTCAAGGATTATTAGATAATTTAGATAAGCTTACATATTCTTCTTATGTATGTGAACTTATTGATATAGCTTTAGTTGAAGGAGAAAAAAATATACAAGTTTTTAAAGAGTTTTTAACTACTTTATATTTATTAAATACAGATGCCTTAGATTATGAACTTTTAATAAGATATTTTGAACTAAAGCTTTTAAAAGCAACTGGATATGGATTAAATTTAGATAATTGTGTATGTTGCGGAAAGAAAATAAATGTATCTAATTATATTGATGTATCAAATTTTGGAGGCATTTGTGAATCATGCATAAGAGAAAATGGAATGTATTTATCAAAGGGAGCTTATAATTCATTAAAATTTTTAATAAATACATCTCCAGATAAAATTTATAGATTAAAAATTTCAAATGACATAAAAAAAGAAATTGAAAAAGTAACATTTTATATTATCTCACATAATTATGCTAAAAAGCCTAAAAGTTTAGAAATGTTAAATTATTTAAAGGAGTGATAAGTATGGAAATAACATTAGAGAAAGTAGATAAAGTAATTGAAAGAACAGGGGCTAGCTATAAGGAAGCTAAAGAAGCATTAGAAATGACAGATGGTAATGTTTTAGATGCAATAATTTACCTTGAAGAGAATTTACAAAATAGTGAAAGTGAATATGGTGAATATGAAAAAGAAGAAAAGGGACAAACAATTGAAGAATTTAAAAATTGGCTTAAAGAATTAATAAATAAAGGCAATGTATCTAGAATAAAAATTAAAAAAGATGAAGAAGTTCTTGTAGATGTACCAGTTAATGCAGGAATAGCAGCTGCAGTAATTGGAATTATTGTTCCACCTGTATTAGCTTTTGGAGTTATTGCAGCAGTTGCAACAAAGGTTACTATAGAAATTACAAAAACTGATGGAAGTGTAGAGGTTGTTAATCAATATATATCAAAAGCTACAGAAGACATATCAAAGGCAGCTGGTGGAGTTAAAAACAAAGCATCAAACATGGCAGAAGAAATAAAAAACAAATTTTCTAGAGTAGATTTAAATAAAAAAGATAAAAAAGACCAAAAAGACCAAAAAGACAAAGTAGAATTTGATAATAGTGCTGTGTTTACTTATAGAGTTGATTTTGATAATGAAGATGAAAATGAAGAAGGAAAAGAAGAAGGAAAAGAAGAATAAAAGAAAATATAAGTAAAACCAAGAATTTAAATGATAAATTTATATAAAGAGGAAATATGGGGCAAATAAGTTTAATTTTCTGAAAATTAAGTATAGTCAAACAGAAATCCTGTGGTATAATTATACTATAATAAGAAAAGTTATTCTAATCTGAATTGTCTGAATATTTCCTTCTTTTTTGAAAATTTATATTTTACAATTAAAAGAAAAAGATATAAAAAATAAATAAGAAAAAATATTTTGAAAATTGCAATCGTATACTTGATTTTAAATGTAAATAATGGTAAAATTTAAAAAGACTGAATTATAAAACAATTCAATAAAATTACTACAAATAAGTAAAAATCTATCGGTACTTTAGTAAAGGACTGCTAGTATAAATTAAATTGTGTAAGAATGGAGGAGTTTTGAGATGGAGAATAAATATGTTTATCTTTTTAGTGAAGGAAATGCATCAATGAGAAATCTATTAGGAGGTAAAGGTGCTAATTTAGCAGAAATGACAAACTTAGGAATACCAGTACCTCAAGGATTTACAGTTACAACTGAGGCATGTAATAAATATTATGCAGATGGTAAGAAGATTTCTCAAGAAGTATTAGACCAAATTGAAAGTAGCATAAAGGAATTAGAAAAAATTGCAGGAAAAGAATTTGGAAGCAAAGAAGATCCATTATTAGTATCAGTAAGATCTGGAGCTAGAGCTTCTATGCCAGGAATGATGGATACAATATTAAACTTAGGTTTAAATGATGAAGCTGTTGAAATTGTGGCTAAGAAAACTTCAAATCCAAGATTTGCTTATGATTCATATAGAAGATTTATTCAAATGTTTGCAGATGTTGTTATGGGCATTGAAAAAAGATTATTTGAAGATAAATTAGATGAAATGAAAGAAGCAAAGGGCTATAAAGTAGATACAGACCTTACAGCAGATGATTTAAAAGAATTAGTAGTTCAATTTAAAGACATCTATAAAAAAGAAAAAGGAGAACCATTCCCACAAGATCCAAAGATTCAATTAATAGAATCTGTTACAGCAGTATTTAGATCCTGGGATAACCCAAGAGCAATAGTTTATAGAAGATTAAATGATATACCAGGAGAATGGGGAACAGCAGTAAATGTTCAACAAATGGTATTTGGTAATAAAGGAGAAACTTCAGGAACAGGAGTAATATTCTCAAGAAACCCTGCAACTGGAGAAAAGAAAATTTATGGAGAATATTTAATGAATGCACAAGGTGAAGACGTTGTTGCAGGTATAAGAACTCCTCAACCAATTTCTCAATTAGAAGAACAAAATCCAGAAATATATAAACAATTAGTAGGAATAATAAATACACTAGAATCTCATTATAAAGATATGCAAGATATGGAAATAACAATTGAAGAAGGAAAGCTATACTTCTTACAAACTAGAAATGGTAAAAGAACAGCACAAGCTGCATTAAAAATTGCAGTTGATTTAGTTGAAGAAGGAGCTTTAACTAAAGAGGAAGCAATACTTAAAGTTGAACCAAAACAATTAGATTCTTTACTTCATCCAGCATTTTATTCTGAAGATTTAAAGAAAGCAAAAGTAATTGCAAAAGGACTTGCAGCATCTCCAGGAGCAGCTTGTGGTAAGATTTGTTTCACTGCTGAAGAAGCAAAAGAAAGAGCAGAAAAAGGTGAAAAGGTTGTTTTAGTAAGACTTGAAACTTCACCAGAAGATATAGAAGGTATGATAGCAGCTCAAGGTATCTTAACTGTAAGAGGAGGAATGACTTCTCATGCAGCAGTTGTTGCTAGAGGTATGGGAACTTGTTGTGTTTCAGGTTGTGGAGCAATTAAAGTTAATGAAGATGCTAGAACTATGGAAGTTGATGGAAAGGTTTATACAGATAAAGACTTTATATCAATAGATGGTTCAACAGGTAATGTATATGGAGAAGCTGTTAAGACAGTAACACCAGAAATTACAGGCCATTTTGCAACATTTATGAAATGGGCAGATGATATAAGAAAACTTCAAGTAAGAACTAATGCAGATAATCCAAGAGATACTAAACAAGCTGTTGAATTTGGTGCAGAAGGTATTGGATTATGTAGAACAGAGCATATGTTCTTTGCAGAAGATAGAATAATGGCAGTTAGAGAAATGATTGTAGCAAAGGATGTTGAACAAAGAAGAAAAGCATTAGATAAGATTCTTCCAATGCAAAAACAAGATTTTATAGAAATGTATGAAGCTTTAGAAGGAAAGCCAGCAACTATAAGATTCTTAGATCCACCACTACATGAATTCTTACCTCATTCAGAAGAGGATATAAGAGCATTAGCTAAAGAAATGGATTTAAGCTATGAAGAGTTAAAGGCTACAGTAGATAGCTTACATGAATTTAATCCAATGATGGGGCATAGAGGATGTAGACTTGCAGTTTCATATCCAGAAATAGCAGAAATGCAAACTAGAGCAGTAATAGAAGCTGCAATAGAAGTTAGAAAGAATAAAGGATATGATGTAGTTCCTGAAATAATGATACCATTAGTTGGAGAAGTAAAGGAATTAAAATATGTTAAAGATATAGTAGTTAATACAGCAGAAGCTGTTATGGCAGAAAATAATGTTAAATTTGACTATCATATTGGAACAATGATTGAAATTCCAAGAGCTGCTCTTACAGCAGATAAAATAGCAACTGAAGCAGAATTCTTCTCATTTGGTACAAATGATTTAACACAAATGACATTTGGATTCTCAAGAGATGATGCAGCTAAATTCTTAGGAGCTTATTATGATAAGAAGATTTACGAACAAGACCCATTTGCAAAATTAGATCAAACAGGAGTAGGTCAATTAGTTCAAATGGCAGCTGAAAAAGGAAGAGCTGTTAGACCAAATATCCATTTAGGAATTTGTGGAGAACATGGAGGAGACCCTTCATCAATTGAATTTTGTCATAATGTTGGACTTGATTATGTTTCTTGTTCACCATTTAGAGTTCCTTTAGCTAGACTTGCAGCAGCACAAGCTCAAGTAAAAAATCCTAGATAAGAAAATCTTATTTAAAATGTAAATTATATTCCATATCAATTATGAAAGTAATTGATATGGAATTTTTTTAATATAATTTCCAATTACTAAGGGTAAAATAATTAAGAATGGATTTTGAAAATTCTAATTGGGCATATACCTTTTTGTTATTTTTCTTTAATAATTCATTAAAGGCTTTTTTATTACACTTTTTTCTATTCTTATAATAATCCTTAGAAATTTTCCAATACTTTTGAGGAAAACATATATAAGAAACAATATATTTTAAATCATCAGATGATAAAGTAGAAGAGTATATATAATTATTTAAAACTTCTAAAGTTATATCTAAATTCCAATTGGTATTATCTCTTTTTAAAAGTCTTCTTAAAAAATAAGAAATATCATGAGAAGAATAATCCATTTTGCATTTATCAAAATCAATAATCCATACTTTATTATCATCAGAAAAGAGTATGTTTTTATTTACATAATCTCCATGACAGAGAGAAGTAGATAAAAATTTAGGATTTATTTCACTAGAAATAGAAGTACATATTTTGCATAGTTCAAGGTTTTCTTCAAGAGTAGATAAAAATTCTCTTGAAAAATGGTCTTTACATTGAAATGCATAATTTGATGATTTTAATATATCATGAAAGTGTTTTTCTATAGATATGTATAGATTATCAAAGGCTTTTTTATTTTCACTTCCTAATATAGGAGAAAAATTTCTTGTTGATGTATGAAGCTTTCCAAGTTCAAGGGAGGAAGAAAATATATGATTAAGATTATCAAAGTTACACTTTGTACCATCAATCCATTCAGTAAGAATAAAAAGCATACCATGAAAATCTACAAAACGTCCCTTATATATAGTTGGAATTAGTTTTGGAACATTTAAACCATAACGATAAAGCCACTCTAAACAAGAATATACATAAAGAAGAGCTTCTTTAGAGTAATAAACTTTTTTTAAACAATAAAATTTATCCTTGTTTTCAACTTTATAAACAGCTCTTTGTTTATCTGTATCTTTAAATTTAATCATTTTAACATTAGAATTTTCTAGGCCATAGTATGGTAAAATAAACTTTTTTATATTATTAGGAGAAAAAATTGAATGCTTTGAATAAGATAATAGAGTAGCCATAAAATTACTCCAAAAAATATTATTTCAATATTATTGATATTAAAAATATATTCTAAATATACTAAAAAATAAAATTTAAATATTAGTAATATCCTATAAATAATTAGGCATAATAAATAAAGGATTTAAAAGAGATATGTAGAATTATAAAATATAAGTTAATTTACATAGAACTAAAAGAGAAAATTGAAGATTTTAAGAGTTTGACATTAATAAAAAAGTTATATTATCAAAATAATTAAAAGAGTAAACATAAGAGATAAAATTCATAATATACCTTAATTTTGAAATTTATTAAATATGAATAAAAAAACGGAAATATGGAATTATAAACCATGTGAAATAAAATTAATATTATTTATAAAAATAAAAGGATAAATAAAGTTAGTGTCGAATAATATATAAATTGTTGAAAAAAATTTTGAAGAGAGGGAGAAGACTCCTTGAAAATTTCAGAAGAAGTTATTGAAAGAATAAAACAAGAAAATGATATTGTGGACATAATTTCTGAAAGTGTAAGGTTAAAAAGATCTGGAAGGAATTTTTTTGGGCTATGCCCATTTCACAATGACAAAAATCCATCCTTTTCAGTTTCTCAAGAAAAGCAAATATATAAATGTTTTTCCTGTGGAGAAGCTGGAAATGTAGTTACTTTTGTAATGAAACAAAAGAACTTGCAGTATGTAGAGGCATTAAAATATTTAGCTGAAAAAGCAAATATACCTTTAGATTTAAAAGAAGGAAGAGTTGATAGTTCGGTAAATAGGAAGAAAGATATTCTTTATAAAGTAAATGTGGAAACAGGACGCTTCTTTTTTAAAAATCTTACAGAAAATAATGTGGCAAAGGAATATTTCTCAAACAGAGGAATAAAAAACTCTACTATAAGAAAGTTTGGACTTGGATATGCAAAAGATGAATGGAGTAGTTTAATCTATTATTTAAGGAAAAAAGGTTTTAAAGAAGAAACCTTGCTAGAAGCAGGGTTAGTTTCAAAGAGTCCTAAAGGAAAAGTATATGATAGATTTAGAAACAGAGTTATGTTTCCTGTTTTTAATATTAAAGGAAATGTAATAGGCTTTGGTGGAAGAGTTTTAGATGATTCAAAACCAAAGTATTTAAATTCTCCAGAAACATTGGTATTTCAAAAAGGGTATAATCTATATGGATTAAATTTTGCTATAAAGGAAAAAATGGAAGATAGATATTTCATAATAGTTGAAGGTTACATGGACTGTATAGCACTTAATCAATATGGAATAACTAATGTTGTTGCTTCCCTTGGAACAGCTTTAACAACCCATCAAGCAAGGCTGCTTAAAAGATATGCAGATAAAGTAATTATTTCATATGATGCAGATATAGCTGGGCAGACAGCCACCCTTAGAGGACTTGAAATACTTAGAACTGCAGGGTTAGATGTAAGAGTATTAATAATACCACAGGGAAAAGATCCAGATGAATTTATTCGTTCAAATGGAAAGGAGGCGTTTTTAAAACTTATAAATTCTGCAATATCTTTAATCAGTTATAGGCTGAAAAGGGCTAAGGAGGGAATAAACTTTAAAGAAAATTCATCACTTATTAAATATGGAAAAAGAGTAGCTGAAATACTAGCAGATTTAAATCCAGTAGAAAAGGATGTGTATATTAAAGAAATATCTGAAGATACAGGAATTAAGGAACAATCCATATATGATTTAATATCAAACATAAAAACAAAAAAAGATGAAACTTTTATGAATGGAAAGGAAGAATTTGGAACAGAATTATATTTAGAGCCAGCTTATGTAAAAGCAGAACGTTCTTTAATAAAGCTTATGTTCAATGATAAATATTATGCTGAAATTATAAAAAGTATTTCATCAGAAGATTTGGTATTAAATTCACATAAAAAAATATTTAATTTAATAATTGCATCTAAAGATAATAATGCTAATAATATAAAAGCATATATAGAGGCAGGATGTGATGATATTGAATCGTCAAAAGAATTAACTAAAATAAATGAACTTAATCTTTTAGAAGTCAATGATATAGAAAGACTTGCTAAAGAATGTATAAAAAAAGTAAAGTTATTTAAGCTTAATGAAAAATTAGAAGGTTTAAAAAAGGAGCAGAAGGAATTGGAGCAAAAAGGAAAAATTCAAGAATCCATAGAAATTGCTATAGAGCTTACTAAATTAAATGAACAAATTAAAAAGGAAAGAGGTTAATTGAAAATGGCGGAAGGAGGCAAGAGTAAAATGGAAGCAAAGGTAAAAACTAATAATGATAAAAAATCTAAAAGCGATAAGATGTCAATTGTAAAGGGGTTAATTGAAAAAGCAAAGAAAAATAATAGTATAACATATAAAGACATAATGGATGAAGTAGAAAACATAGATTTATCTCCTGAACAAATGGATAAAATATATGAAATTTTAGAAAGTATGGGAGTAGAGATAATAGGGAATATGGAAGAAGAAATACATGAAGAAGAGGAAGAGATAGATCTTTCTGTTCCAGAGGGAATAGCTATTGATGACCCTGTAAGAATGTATTTAAAAGAAATAGGTAAAGTTCCACTATTATCTTCAGAAGAAGAAATAGAACTTGCTAAAAGAATTGAACAAGGAGATATGGCTGCTAAAAAGAAATTAGCAGAAGCAAATCTTAGACTTGTTGTAAGTATTGCTAAAAGATATGTAGGAAGAGGTATGCTTTTCCTTGATTTAATCCAAGAAGGTAATTTAGGTCTTATAAAGGCAGTAGAAAAATTTGATTTTAGAAAGGGATATAAATTTTCTACTTATGCTACATGGTGGATTAGGCAAGCTATAACAAGAGCAATAGCAGACCAAGCAAGAACTATTAGAATTCCAGTTCATATGGTTGAAACTATTAATAAGCTTATAAGAGTTCAAAGACAATTACTTCAAGAGCTTGGACGTGACCCATTCCCAGAAGAAATTTCAAAGGTTATGGACTTACCAGTAGAAAAAGTTCGTGAAATTCAAAAAATTGCTCAAGAGCCTGTATCTTTAGAAACTCCAATAGGAGAAGAAGAGGATAGTCATTTAGGAGATTTTATACCAGATGATGAAGCACCAGCACCAGCAGAAGCAGCTGCTTTCACTATGCTTAAAGAACAACTTATAAATGTTTTAGATACATTAACACCAAGAGAAGAAAAAGTATTAAGACTTAGATTTGGTCTTGATGATGGAAGAGCAAGAACTCTTGAAGAGGTTGGTAAGGAGTTTAATGTAACAAGAGAAAGAATAAGACAAATTGAAGCAAAAGCCTTAAGAAAATTAAGACACCCTTCAAGAAGTAAGAAGCTTAAAGATTATTTAGATTAATTATTTATGGCTGCTGCAAAAATATTCTTATTTAAGAATGTTATATGCAGCAGTTTTTTTAGTTTTATAAAAAATCATTAATTTAAGGAGAAATTTCATGGAATTAAGTAAAAGACTTGAGTTTATTGCAAAACATATAGATAAGTGTAAAAGTATTGCTGATATAGGAACTGACCATGGATATATTCCTATATATGTAGTAAAAAATAATTTATGTGAAAGGGCTATAGCTTCAGATATAAATAAAGACCCAGTAAAAAAGTCAAAATTAAATATATCTTTAGAAGGACTTTCAGAAAAAATAGAAACAAGACTTGGTGGAGGTTTAGAGCCTATAAAAGCTAAGGAAGTTGAAGGAATTGTAATAGCTGGCATGGGAGGAAATCTTATAAGGGATATTTTAGAAGAAGGAAAAAATAAACTTCCATTTTTAAAATTTATAATATTACAACCTGCACAAAATCCAGAGGTTTTAAGAGAATATCTATATAATAATGGATATAAAATATTAGAAGAGGATTTGTGTTTTGATGAAGGGATATATTATGAATTATTTAAGGTAGTAAAAAGTAATGAAGAACATACAAGAGTTGATAATATTTTTTATGAATTTTCACCAATACTACTAAAAGAAAAACATCCTTTAATGTTACCTTATTTAGAAAATAAAGAAGAAAAGTATAAAAAAATATTAAGCTTTATAAAAGATGATAGCAAAGCTGCTAAAAAGAGAAAAGAAGAAGTTATAGAAAAGATAAACTTTATAGAAAATTTAAAAAAGGGGCTAAAATAAAATGAGTATTTATGTTAAAGATATAATTAAAGCTATGGAAAAAATAGCACCTCCTTCTTTAAAAGAAAGTTATGATAATGTAGGTCTTATGGTTGGAGATAAAGAAAAAGAAGTACATAAAGTATTACTTGCTTTAGATTGTACTAAAAAGGTTATTGAAGAAGCAAAAAAAAATAATATAGATTTAATAATAACTCATCATCCATTAATTTTTAGAAAACCTAGTAGAATAGTTAAAGATGATTTACAAGGCTTTAAAATAATTGAGCTTATAAAAAATGATATATCATTATTTTCAAGTCATACAAATCTTGATTCTGTAAAGGGTGGAATTAATGAAGAGATAGTAAATATTCTTGGGTTTAAAAGTAAAAAAATTATAGAAGAAAGCAAAGTTTTAGGTTTTCAATCTTCTGGCATAGGAAGAATAGTTGAACTTGATGAAGAGAAAACACCAGAAGAAATAATAAAAATAGTAAAAGAAAAGCTTGTTGTAGAAAATTTAAGAGCTGTTATAGGAGAAAGAAAAATAAAAAAAATAGCCATTATAAATGGAAGTGGTCAAGATTATTTTCAAGATGCATTAAGACTTGGAGCAGATTGTATTATAACAGGAGATACAACTTATCACTTTGCATCAGACTATAAAGAAATTGGATTAACAATAATAGACCCAGGACATTTTAAAACAGAATGGATTGTATTTTTAAAGGTAATGAAAAAGATAGAAGAAAAATTTCCTGAAATAGAATTTATCCATTCTAATGAATGTGAAGACCCATATGAATTTTTATAAAAAAAGTTTTAATTATTATTTAATTGTGTTCATAGTTTTCAAAATATATAATTTACTATAGAATAAAAAATGGACTATATATATTATAGTCCATACTTAACTTTACAATAAGGGAAAAACAAGGGAAAATAAAATTTTTCCACATGATTAACCCAGTAAAAATCAAAGTTACGAGATAAGCCATAAGCGGGGTTCTGTATTAAGCAATCATCTATCTAGACCTACTGTTGCCAATAGGTTCAAGCGACGCACCCAGAAACGGAACGGGCCATTCCTTAAATGTTTCTCTATTCGGTCTTGCTCCAAGTGGGGTTTACATAGCCGTGAAGTCGCCATCACGCTGGTGAGCTCTTACCTCGCCTTTCCACCCTTGCCTGAAAAAACAGGCGGTATATCTCTGTTGCACTATCCTTCAAGTCGCCTTGACTGGACGTTATCCAGCACCCTGCCCTGTGGAGCCCCGACTTTCCTCTCCTAGCTTAAAGCTAGCAGCGATTGCACGTCTTACTCGCAAAATTCATGATAACATAATAGTTTAAATATTACAAGGAATTTTTAAATAAAGTTTATTAAAAAATAATAAATAGGTATATTTTAAGGAATAAATATAAATAATAATAGCAATAATATAATTACAAATAAACCATAAAATCCAACACCACATACTAATAATGTTATAAAAAAACAGCACAATACACAAAGTTTACCAGGACTTATAAACAAAAATATAGGCCATTTTAAAAATTTTTTAAAACCTTTGTTATAAAAATGCTCACAGTTATTTTTTAAATCATCAAAATTATTTTTATATCTTTTATTAATTATAATTCCCCCTAACAAAAATATCCTATAGTACTATATATAATATGATATTAAAACATAATTAAAAAATATTTTTGAAGAGTTAATTTATATATAAAATTTTATGCTCTTATAAAAATAGCTGTACACCATTCATTTGTTTGATGTTTTTCTATTATTTTAAAGCCATAGCTTTCTACCATATTTTTAACTTTATCAAAGCTCCATTGAACAAGTCCAGATACAAGTAATTCACCATCTTTTTTTAGATGTTTAGTTATTAAAGGCATAAACATTTCAGTTTCTTCTCCACCTATGTTTATATAAATCCAGTCAAAATCACCTTCTATAGTAATTTCTCCAGAAAGTGCATCTCCAACTAGTGTTTTTATTGTAGAAATATTATTTAATGATGCATTTAATTCAACTTCATCTTTAACATCTCTAATATCTACAGCCACAACTTCAGAAGCATTTTTAATGGCAGTTGCAAGGGATAAAATACCAGAGCCTGTTCCAATATCTAAAACTCTTTTATTAGTAAAATCTTTTTCTAATATAACCCTTAATAAATCTTGAGTAGTTTCATGAAGTCCAGTACCAAAAGCACCTTGGGAAATAAAATTAATTTTCTTTTTACCTTCTTCAACTTCTTCTTCTGGAGAAGCTAAAATCCACTCATCATTTATTTCTATTGCAGGAATAGAAAAGTTATCATAAGTATAATTTTCTTCATATACATTAAGAGGTTTTTCATTCATAATTTCAGTTACCTTTTTAGTAAAGTTAGGTAATTCATTTTCTTCACCATCAAAAGCTATTTTAAGATTTACTATATCATCTTCTTTTTCTATATAACCATAGCCATTTTCATCAGTAGTAATTTCTAATGGGCTTTCATAAAATGTATTAAATATATCATTTATTTGAAGAAGTTCAATTTTACTATCTACTTCTTTTAGTGGCATTTCATAAGTTAAAATAAACATAAAAGTATCTCCTTTCAAAGTAAACTAACATTATATTATTACATTTAAAAGAAGCTGTAAAGATATATAGAATTTCCTCGCATTTAGTTAGAAAGTTTTAATTTTTAAATTTTTGTATATGATATAATTGTTATAAGAAATGAAATTAGGAGGAAGTTTTCATGAAAAAAATAGTAGTATTAGATGCAATAACATTAGGAAATGTAGACTTTGATAAATTAAAAGAATTTGGAGAAGTAATTCTTTATGATAAAACTAAAGTTGAAGATGTAGAAGAAAGAATAAAAGATGCATCAATAATTTTAACTAATAAAGTAGTTTTAAATAAAGATAATTTAAAAGATGCAGAAAAGTTAGAAATAATATGTGAAACTGCAACAGGCTTTAATAATATTGATGTAGAATATGCAAAAAGCAAAAATATAGCAGTAACTAATGTTGCAGGATATTCTACGCCAACAGTAGCACAACATACCTTTGCTACACTTTTACATCTTTATGACAAAATAGGCTATTATGATGAGTTTGTTAAAAGTGGAGAATACTCAAAATCAGGAATGTTTACTAATTTAGACAGACCTTTTAATGATATAGAAGGGAAAACTTGGGGAATTATAGGCCTTGGAAATATTGGAAAAAGGGTAGCTAAAATTGCAGAAGCTTTTGGTGCAAAGGTTGTATATTATTCAACATCAGGTAAAAATAATAACTCAGATTATAAAAGAGTTGAATTAGATGAATTATTAAGTGAAAGTGATATTATTTCAATACATTCTCCTTTAAATAAAAATACTGAAGGTTTATTTAACTATGATAACTTAAAGAAAATGAAAAAAACTTCAGTTCTTATAAACATGGGTAGAGGACCAATTGTTGTGGAAGAGGATTTAGCTAAAGCAATAGATGAAAATATAATTTCAGGAGCAGCCCTTGATGTATTTTCAGTAGAACCAATGCCAGAAAATAGCCCATTATTAAAAATTAAAAATAAAGAAAAAATTGTTATGACACCTCATATAGCTTGGGCAAGTATAGAAGCTAGAGAAAGATTATTTAATGATTTAATAGAAAATATTAAGGCCTTTTATAAAGGGGAAAGGAGAAATAGAGTTGAATAATTTTATGAGAAGAAAAGAAAGGGAAATAACTGATAATAATAAGATAATTGAAATTATTGACAAATGTGATTGCTGCAGATTAGGTTTTAAAGATGAAGAAAGTGTGTACATAGTGCCATTAAATTTTGGATATAAAAAAGAAGATGAAAAAATCATTTTATATTTCCATGGCTCTAATGAAGGAAAAAAAGTAAACTTAATAAAATCACAATCTAATATTGGCTTTGAAATGGACACAAAACATGAACTTATTAAAGATGAAGTGGCTTGTGGGTATTCTTATTTATATCAAAGCATTATTGGAAATGGAAATATTTCAATAGTTGAAGATATGACAGAAAAAATAAGTGCATTACAATGTATTATGAAACATTATTCAAAAAAGGATAATTGGAATTTTAATGAAAAAGCTCTTGAAAGAGTGGCAACATTTAAATTAGTTGTTACAAACTTATCTTGTAAAGAACATTAAATAAATTATTAGGAGGAAAAATGAAAAATATATTAGTTACAGGTGGAACAACTTTTGTTAGTAAATATGTAGCAAATTATTTTAAGGAAAAAGGCTATAAAGTTTATGTACTTAATAGAGGAAGTAAAAAACAAATAGAAGGTGTTAATTTAATATGTGCTGATAGAAATAATTTAAAGGATATATTAAAGCCCTATAATTTTGATGCTGTTATTGATGTATGTGGATATAAAGAAAAAGATATTAAAAATTTAATTAATGGATTAAATGAAGTAAAAGATTATATTTTTATAAGTTCATCAGCAGTTTATCCAGAAACTAATCCTAAACCATTTACAGAAGAACAACCATTAGGACCAAATTCTATATGGGGTCAATATGGAATAGACAAAATGGAAGCTGAAAAATACTTACTTTCTAAGTACAAAAATGCATATATTTTACGTCCTCCATATTTATATGGTCCAATGCAAAATCTTTATAGAGAACCTTTTGTTTTTGAATGTGCTTTAAAAAATAGAAAATTTTATATACCAGAAGATGGGAAAATGAAATTACAATTCTTTCATGTAGAAGATTTATGCAAATTAATTGAAATTATTTTAGAAAAACATCCTAATGAACATATCTTAAATGTTGGAAATAGTGATTTAGTTCACATAAATACTTTTGTGGAATTATGTTATAAAGTAGCTAAAGCACCTTTAGAAAAGGTATATATTCATAATCATGATAATCAAAGAGATTATTTTAGTTTTCATAATTATGAGTATGCTTTAGATGTGTCAAAACAAAAGAAATTATTACCAGAAACTAAGAGTTTATTAGATGGACTAAAGGAATCCTTTAATTGGTATATAGAACATAAAGATGATGTAGCGAAAAAAGATTATATTGAATTTATAGATAATAATTTTGTTTAATAATATTTATTAACAAATAAAAAAGAAAATTTGTTATAATTATAATACAAAGATAAAAACACATCCCGGTAGGTAGTCCGGGAGCAACAAAAAGTTTGTTGTCAGTAACCTGCCTCCTTGGTTGTCCATTCTTTGTTCATTAAAATTTAAAAGGAGGAATTATAATGGACAAAGTATCAATAAGATTGCAGGTATTTTTTGAAGAACCTTTTTGGGTTGGAATTTTTGAAAAGGATTATAATGGTAAGTTATCTGTATGCAAGGTTACATTTGGAGCAGAACCAAAGGATTATGAAATTCAAAAATTTATTATGAAAAAATATTATAATCTTATATTTAGTCCTTCTGTTGATTCTGAAGAAAAAATTTCAAGAAAAATTAATCCAAAGAGATTATAACGAGAAGTAAAAAAGCAAATAGCAAATGTAGGGATAGGAACTAAATCTCAACAAGCATTAAAGCTTCAACAAGAACAAGGAAAAATTGCAAGAAAAGCTCGTTCTCGTAAAAAACAAGAAATGGAGAAAGAAATTAAATTTGAATTAAAAAAACAAAAAAGAAAAGAGAAACATAAGGGCAAATAAATGTCCTTTTTCTCTTTTCAAAAGATAAAATCTAAGAATAATTTTACATAAATTCAGAATAATATAAATTATATTTTTAGGAGTTGTTATGATGATTGAGAAAGATGATTGGAGATTATTAAATGATGTAGAACACTTATATAATAAAGAAATAGTTCCAACAGATGGAGAAGAAATTTTTCATCATATACCTAAAATAAAAAAATGCATCTTTTGTTGGAATCCAGTAGAAAATACTAGAAATTCATTTTGGTATTTGCCAATAAATAAATCATGTTGTATATGTGAAGAATGTTATGAAGATTTCAAGGACATGTTTCATTGGAAGCTTCTTGATGGTTGGGATATTGAATGGTCTAATGAAAAAGTATAAAATTATTAATAGAAAAAAAGGAATTTTATATGAATAAAATAAAAATATCATATGTAAAAACTATATACAATTATTTAGAATATTATTGGACAATTGATGATAAGCTTATTGTAGAATATCTTGATTTTTATGTTAATAAGGGATTATGTCCAAAACTTAAATCTATGGGAACGATGATGGGATTATCGAACAATATCATCAGCAGACAATGTAGTATTGTGAGAAACATACTTTTTTAATTCCTTTTTGTATTCGAATATTAACATCTGACATGTTCTTTTCTCTTTCTTAGTCAGCATATTGTCGCCTCCAACTTCAAATTTTCGCACTAATTTGAGTAATTATATCACATATTTATGAAAAGGTCTACCATTTCCACTATACTCACCACTTAATGACTTCTTAAATACTTGCCGAAAAAGAAAAAAATGATATCAATCCACAGCAATTCTCTTTATTACAAGAAGTACCTAAAGAATTTATTTTGTTTGTACCAAAATTAAATAGTAAATTTTATAATATTAATTTTACAGGAATATTATGACAATAATGTGTCAAAATAAAAATGTAATTTGACTTAAGTGAAAAAAATGATATAATAAATTTAAACATAGAAAATAAGTATGTATAGTATGAATTATAAAGGGGATGAAGGAAAATGTCAAAAAGAATTTATGGAAATGAATATGGATTTCAAACACGTGCAGTACATACAGGAAATGATATAGATGGTGAAACTGGAGCAATTAAGCGTCCTATTACAATGGCAAATAGTTATGAATTACCATATGACCCATCTGATTTAAATTGGAGTAGTGCAGATAAGAGTTTATATACTAGAAATGGTGGAAGTAATCAAAAATATTTACAAGAAAAAGTTGCATCATTAGAAGGTGGAGAAGATTGTGTTGTATTAGCTAGTGGAGTTGCAGCTCTTTCAGGATTATTTTTTGCACTTTTAGAAACTGGAGATCATGTTATTTTTTCAAGTGTAACATATATTGCAGTATATCGTTTATTAAATGAATTGTTTAATAATAAATTTCATGTTGAAACAACAGTTGTGGATACAACAAATCCTGAAGAAGTTAAAAAAGCAATAAGACCAAATACAAAATTAATTCATATTGAAACTCCAGGAAACCCAACACTTATGATATCAGATATAAAAAAGATAGCAGAAATAGCCCATGAAAATGGAGCACTTCTTTCAGTAGATAATACCTTTGCCTCACCTTATAATCAAAGACCAATTGAATTAGGTGCAGATTTTACTATTGAAAGTTTAACAAAATATATAAATGGTCATGGAGATGCTATGGGTGGTGCTATTATAGGTAAAACAAAATATTTAGATATAATAAGAGCACAATCACAAATTAACCTAGGAGCAACTATAAGTCCTTTTAATGCTTGGCTTATTATGAGAGGAGCAGTAACTTTACCTCTTCGTATGAAACAACATAATGAAAATGCACAAAAGGTGGCAGAATACCTTGAGTCTCTTCCTTTTGTAAGTTTTGTAGCATATCCAGGATTAAAGTCTCATAAGGGTCATGAAATAGCAAAATCACAAATGACTAATGGATATGGTGGAGTTTTGTCTTTTGGATTAAAGGCAGACCATGATACTCATAATCGTTTTGTAAGTTATTTAAAAGTTATAACATCTGCTGTATCTCTTGGACATGATGAAAGTTTAATTGTATTTTTAGGAGAAGATGATGAAAGACAATATCTTTATCCAGAAGAGTTCCATAATGGATTCTTTAGATTTAGTGTTGGAATTGAAGATATAGAAGATATTATAGGAGATTTAGAACAAGCTTTTAAAAAGACAGGTTTATTATAAAATTGTATTTTTAAAAAGGTGTAATAGCAAGACTTTAATTTGCTATTACACCTTTATTTTTTTTGTAAAAAAGAATATATTATTACAAATGAAAAAAATGTAAATAAAAAATATTTTAATTTAATAATTCAAATAAAAAATTAAACGAAATGACGAAAAATAAATTGTAAAATATTATAATATAGTGTATAATATAGGTAAGGAACCGGATACAAAAAGAATATTTTTAAATTTATATAGAAAGTTTTTGAGATTATATCTGGAATAGTTAACATTTGGGGAATTTATTAAAAGTAGGTGATTTGTATGGAAGGAATTATTAAACAAAATAACAGTAAGTTTACATATAAAAAAGGAGAATTTATTGGATTAGGATTTAAAGAAGTTCTCCATGAAAATACAAAAGAATCAATTACTTTAAATAATATAGAAGATTTTATAAATTTATTAATTAATAATATTGAAGAAGTACAAATGATAGAAGCACATAATGTATATGAATGTGAAAAATGCAAAAAAAGAAAAAAAGAAAAATGTGTTACAATACGCCATCATAAAGAAATAGAAAAAATAAATTTATATTGTACTGACTGTGGAACTCCTATGAAGTTAATAGAAGTAAGTAATAGATATAAATAAAAAATAAAGATATGACTTTAAACTTTAGTCATATCTTTTTTATATATTTCTCCCAATATAGCACCACTAATAATTAATATAGCTCCAATAATTTGTATTATTAACATAGTTTCATTTAAAAATAAAACAGAAAATACTACTGCTGATAATGGTTCTAGATATCCTAATATAGCTACTGTTTGTATAGGTAAATTTTCTTTTAGTTAAAAGAAATATTAATATTAACAAAAAATTTCCAATCATTGTATGCCAAAATACAATTTCATAACTCGTAAGTGAAATATAACCAGCAACTATACCATTAGAACCAAAAAGTAATAAAGCTAGTATATATTTAAAATATGATTTATTCATAACCTTACCTACCTTATTTTTACTTGAATTATTTTCAAAGAGATTGTATCATTCATATATAAATTTGAAAAGTGAATGTTTAGTATGACTTTTATTACAAATTCAGATATATGAGGTGAAAAATATTAAATTGACAAAGGCATTTTTTTGTATTAAACTATTCTCACAAATGAGAATAGTAAGGAGGAATTATGAATACTGAAAAACTTTTAATGAATCCAATCTCAAATAGAATTCTTTTATTTATTTCAAAACAAAAAGAAGCAACTACTTTAGAAGTAGTAAATGCATTAAAAGATGTTTCAAGAGCAACTTTATATCGTTATATGAAGGAAATGGTAGAAAAAAATATTTTAGAAATTGTTCGTGAAGAAAAGGTAAAAGGGCAAATTCAAAAGGTATATAAGGTAAAAACAAAAATAATATCAGATAATGAAAATTCAAATGATTATATGGAACAAGTTTTAACATTCTTGTTACATATTTATCAACAATATGCACAATATTTTTCAAACTTAGAAAATAAAGCAGAAGGATTATTTATGGTATCACCTAGTTTAATGCTAGATGAAGCAGAGTATAGTGAATTTTGCAATGAGATAAATAAAGTTTTAGAAAAATATTCAGGAAAGCCATATAACAAGAAACGAAAGGTGAGAAATATGTATTTTTTATCTGCACCAGATGAAAGTTGGGAGGAAAAGTAATGAAAACAGCATTATTAGTAATTGATATGCAAAATATTTGTATGGGAAAAAATCATGCAAAAATATTTCAGTATGACAAAATAGGATTATTAAAAAGAATAAATCAGAGAATTAGTGAATTTGAACCTAAAAATGTTTATTATATAAAAAATGTTATGAAAAAAAATTTCTTAAATCGTTTTGCACCCTTTCAGGCATATGAAGGAATGGAAGAAACAGAACTAGTAGATGGATTAAATATTGTATCAAACCAGATATTTAGTAAGTATACTGGAAATGCATTTACAAATTTAAAGTTTGCAGAGAAGATTCAAAAAGATGGATATGAATGTTTAGAACTAGCTGGAGTTGATGGTGGCGGTTGCGTAGCATTAACAGCACTAGGAGCAATTAAGTTAGGTTATAAAGTTATTATTCCAAATAATTTAGTAGGAACTGTTATGGTAAAACAAGAGCAAAAATATCACAAGAAACTAATAAAAAAAGGAGTAATATTTTCTAGCTAGATAATTTAAGAAGGAGTATTTTTAAAAGTTTATTGAGAAAAATATTTCTAAAAAAAATTATTCTTATGCTATAATTATTATACATTAGTACAGAAAAAAATATAAGAAAGGAGGAAGATATTATGAAATGAGAGGAAGTTAGAAGAATATATCCTAACAAATTTGTTAAAGTTCAGATTTTAAAATATCATTTAGAAGGAAATAATAAAGTTGTAGATGATATGGTAGTAATAAGGGGTATAGATAATAATAAAGAAGCAACAAATGAACTTATGAATTGTAAAGATGATACTATTGTATATCATACAGCAAATGAAAAAATAAGCATTGAAATTAAAAATATTAGAGCATATAGAGGCAATATTAAACTTACTAAACTAGAAGTCTCTTTATAAAATTTATAGCATACTATTAAATATAATTATATAAAAATGGAGTGATTCAAATGATAAAAGTAATTGCCTCTGATATGGATGGAACATTATTAAATAATAATCATGAAATTGATGAAGAAACAGCAAAAGCTATTAAAAAGGCTGAAGAAAAGGGAATAATATTTGTAATATCTACTGGTAGAGAGTATGAAAATGTAAAATATTTATTAGATAAACAAAATATAAAATGTCAATGTATTCTTTCTAATGGAGCAGAGTATAGAGATGAAATGGGAAATATTTTAGATGTAATTAATATTAATGAAAAGTCATCAAGGAAAATTTTAAAAATATTAAAGGAAAATAATATTTCTGCTCGCATGTTTACTAATAAAGGCATATATACAACAGCTACAAAAGAAGAAGCACTTTTAGAAGTTACTTTTAGAACATTAGCCTTTGACCCTCATTTAACAAAGGGAGAAGCAAAGAAAATTGCAGAAAAAGAAAAATTTTTTACTTGTTTAAAGTATATAGATGATTTTGAAAAGTTTTTTGAAGAAGGAATAGAAATAAGAAAATTTGTAGCTTTTCATGAAAATATTAAATTAATAGAGAAACTTAAAAAAATAATAGGAGAAATTGAAGGATTAGCAGTGTTATCCTCTTTTAATGATAATATAGAAATAACTGATATAAATGCTCAAAAGGGAATTATTTTAGAAAAAGTAACAAAAAAGATGGGAATAGATAAAAAAGATGTAATGATTCTTGGAGATAGCTTTAATGATTATTCTATGTTTGAAATATTTGAAGAAAGTGTTGCAATGGAAAATGCAATTTCAGAAATTAAAAAAATAGCTAAATACATAACAGATACAAATGAAAATCATGGAGTAGCAAAAGCTATTTATAATGTACTTAATGATAGTATGGAAGTTATGAAAAGTAAATAGCTAAAGAAGAAATATTTTATTTGGGGGATTAATTATGAATGAATATTTTAAACATAAACTTAAACATAATTTTCAAAGGTTAAAAATAGCAACAAAATGGATTGTTTTTTCAATTCTTTCAGGAATACTAATTGGAGGAGTTGGAATTAGTTTTTATTATTGTATGGATTTTGTAACAACTAAAAGGATAGAACATCCTTGGCTTATTTTTTTGCTTCCAATAGGAGGAGTTATAATAGTATTTTTATATAAACTTCTTCATGATGAACATGATACAGGAACAAATCTTGTAATATCAGCAATTCATTCAAATGAAAAAATACCATTACGTATGGCACCATTAATTTTTATATCTACATTAATTACTCACTTATTTGGTGGTTCAGCAGGTCGTGAAGGTGCTGCACTTCAATTAGGTGGAAGTTTAGGAAATAGTTTAGGAAGATTATTTAAATTTAATGATAAAGATAAGCACATAATGATTATGTGTGGAATGAGTGCATCTTTTTCTGCCCTTTTTGGAACTCCTATGGCAGCAGCTATTTTTTCAATGGAAGTTGTAAGTGTTGGAATAATGCATTATTCAGCCTTACTTCCTTGTGTAATATCTTCTTTAGTTGCTCATAAGCTAGCTTTATTTTTTAAAGCTTCAGGAGAAGTTTTTTCAATTTCAAATATACCTTTATTTAATATAGCTTCATCTGTTAAAATATCTTTACTTGCAATATTAAGTGCTTTAGTAAGTGTTGCTTTTTGCATTATGCTTCATAAATCAGAAGCTTTATATAAAAAGTTTTTTAAAAATCCATATATTCGTGTAATTGTTGGAGGAGGACTTATTATTTTACTTACATTACTTGTAGGAAATCAAACCTATAATGGAGCAGGAATAAATGTTATTTCAAAATGTATTGATGGAACAGTAAAACCAGAAGCTTTTTTCTTAAAAATGCTATTTACAGCAGTAACTTTAGGTGCTGGATATAAGGGAGGAGAAATTGTACCTTCATTTTTTATAGGAGCAGCTTTTGGATGCTTATTTGGCAATATTATTGGATTTTCTCCTAGTATGTGTACTGCTATTGGAATGATTTCTGTATTTTGTGGAGTAACAAATTGCCCAATTACTTCATTATTAATAAGTTTTGAGTTATTTGGATATGCTGCTATGCCATTTTTCCTTTTATCAATTGCATTTAGTTATGTTCTTTCAGGATATTATGGATTATATAGAAGTCAAAAAATAATGTATTCTAAATATAGAACAAATTATATTAACAAAACAACAGAGTAAAAATAAAGCCCAAGGAATTGGGGGAAACCTTGGGCTTTTTCATCTTAGGGAGATGATTATATTAAATTGGGGATTTAATATGAAAAACTTTATTTATCTTATGCTTTTATTATAGAAAGACTTTGTGACAAGAATGTGTCAAAAACAAAATTTTTTTATGACTATATTTTTGGTAGTATGATTAAAAGAAAAGGTATATAATATATGTATATTTTTTTAGGAGAGGATATAATATGGAAGAAAAATTTATAGAAAAAGCATTAGAAAATCATATGAAAGGTTTTAATTGTGCTCAAGCTGTAGCCTGTGCTTATAGTGAAGTAGTTGGAATGGATGAAAATACAATTTTTAAAATGGCTGAAGGTTTTGGACTTGGAATGGGTGGAATGCAATGTACATGTGGTGCTTTATCAGGTGCTATTATGTTAGCTGGTTTAAAAGAAAGTAGTGGAGATGTTAATAATCCAACAACTAAGGCTAGTACATATAAGTTATCTAAGGAAATAGTTGAAGAATTTAGAGAAAAAAACACTTCTGTTATATGTAGAGAATTAAAAGGTGTTGATACAAATGTTGTTCTTCGCTCATGTGATGGTTGTATAGAAGATGCTGCACGAATAGCTTATAATGTGTTATTTAAGTAAAAGTATATATTAAAAATTTTAAATTGTAATTAGGAGTTATTTTTCAAAGAATTTCAATCACAATATATAATGTATATTGTGTGAATATTTGCTGATGCGATGGCTCCTTTTTTTATATATACAAATTGACATAAAAATAAATTAGGTAGTATAATACCTATATAGGTAATATATTACTTAACCAAGGAGGATATTATGTACGATTTTGAAAATATGGACAAACGTTTAATTGCTTATGTTAATATTTTTATTTTAGCTAATAGGCTTCAAGCAATAATGGATAAAGGCTTAGAAGAAATTACAGCAAAACAGTGGCTTGCACTCACCATGATTGATGCCTTTGAAGAAGCTCCAACTTTAAAAGAAATGGCAAACTTAGCTGGAGTTACTCATCAAAATATGAAGCAAATTGTTAATAAGCTTGAAGAAAAGGGTTTTGTAGAAATTGTGCAAGATGAAAATGATAGAAGAGCTATAAGGATTAAGAAAACTGAAAAAGCTATTAAAGTTAGAGATAGAGACACTAAAAGAAATTGGAATTTTGTATTTGATATGTTTTCCTGTCTTGATGAAGAAGAAATGAAAGGTTTTCATAAGGCACAAGAGAAACTATGTAACAAGTTACTTACAATGGAATAAAAAATTAAAAATAAAGAGGTAAATAATATGAAAACAGTTGTAATTTATAAATCAAAATCAGGGTATACAAAAAAATATGCAGAATATATTGCAGAAGAGCTTAAGTGTGATATAAAAGAAAATAAAAACTTAAAATTAAGTGATATTCAAGATTATGATACCATAATTTATGGTGGTGGATTATATGCCACAATGATAAATGGAATAGATTTAATAAAGAAGAATTTTCAAGAGTTAAAAGGCAAAAATATAATTGTTTATGCAACAGGCTCTAATCCAGGAAGAGCTGAGGAAATGAATAAAGTTTGGGAAGCTACATTTACTGAAGAACAAAGAAATGTTATTCATAAGTTTTATTTAAGAGGTGGATTTGATTATTCAAAGCTTAGTTTTGGAAATAAAATCTTAATGTCAATGTTAAAAAAGAAACTTCAAAGTCAAAAAAATCCAACAGAAGATGAAAAAGATTTATTAAAAGCATATGATGAGCCTATAGATTTTACAAATAAGGATAATATTAAAGGAATTTTAGAATGTATAAATTCTTTATAAAATATAGGAGAGGTTAGAAATGAAGGACATAAAAATATTTTATCATTTATAACTTCAATATTTGCTATTATTTCTTCAAGTATAGGGATATTTTATTCAAATTGTGGAAGTAGATTTTTTGTTAAAAATATTTATGGAGAACAAATTGGGTTGTATGGTGATGGAATTTATGCTTACAATTCAATATTATTGGAATATATACTACTGAACTTATACTTGTCTTGGATTTAGCAATTATATTTCTAACAACAATTACTATTGGAATACTATTATGGAAGAAAATCAATATTATTTACAGCTCTTACTTGTGTAGGATTATGTGTAATATTTCAAATACAAAAATAGGTCAATTATTAGGTTTAGTTACTTCCTTTATTATTTTAGGAAGTATTACTTTGATATTAAATATAAAACTATTAAAGTATATTGTTTAAAAGACAAATATAAATTTTAATAAATTGCTACATTTCATACTTTTATATTTTATGTTATATATGTTAAAATTATATTGTGTATAAATAAAAATATGGAGGAAATGGTATTGGATAATTTAGAAAATAGAGAATTTATTACAACAAAGAAATCAGGTAAGTATTGGCGTGAAATTTTTGAATCAAAGGAATTTGAGGAAAAGTATTGCTATGAAGGTAATGACTTAGGAGCAAACTATAGTAAAGATGAAACTTTATTTAAAGTATGGGCTCCAACTGCTGAGGATGTAGTTTTAAATATATATAAAGATGGAAATAAAAGTACAGTAAAAGAAAGTTTTCAAATGGAATATGACAAAAAAGGTGTATGGAGTGTAAAGGTTGAAGGTGATTTACATAAAACATATTATACTTATACTATAAATGCTGATGGAAATGTTAATGAAACCGGTGATGTTTATGCAAAAGCTTGTGGAGTAAATAGTTTACGTAGTATGGTAGTAGACTTATCAAGAACAAATCCAGAAGGATGGGAAGAGGATAAGCATGTTGTTTACCCATTAGATGAAACTGAAATATGGGAAATTCACATTGGAGATTTTTCAAATGATATAAATTCAGGAGTAAAGGAAGAATATAGAGGAAAATATCTTGCTTTCACTGAAGAAAATACTACTTTAAAAAATGATAATGTTCATCCTACATGTTTAAGTTATTTAAAGGATTTAGGAATTACTCATGTTCATCTTTTACCTTCTTTTGATTATGGTTCTGTAGATGAAAGTAAAAATGAAGGCTTTAATTGGGGATATGACCCAGTAAATTATAATGTTCCAGAAGGTTCTTATTCAACTGACCCATTTAATGGAGAAGTAAGAATTATGGAATTTAAAAAGATGGTTCAAGCCCTTCACAAGGCAGGACTTTCAGTAGTTATGGATGTTGTTTATAATCACACTTATTCATTAGATTCAAACTTTAATAAAACAGTTCCTTATTATTACTATAGAGAAGAGGAAGATGGAACTTACTGCAATGGTTCAGCCTGTGGAAATGATACTGCAAGTGAAAGAAAAATGTATCAAAAATATATGATAGATTCAGTATTATATTGGATGAATGAATATCATGTTGATGGATTTAGATTTGACTTAATGGGACTACATGATACAGAAACTATGAACTTAATAAGAGAAGCAATAAATAAATCTGAAAATGGAAAAGATATTATAATATATGGAGAACCATGGTCAGCTGGTCCAAGTAACTTTAAAAATGGATATAAGCCAGCAACCAAAGATGCAATAAGAGAGTTAAATGATGGAATTTCTATATTTAATGATGATACAAGAGATGCAGCAAAAGGAAAATTTAATGAATTAGAGTCACCTGGGTTTGTAAATGGTGGAGTAGGTTTTGAAGAAAGAATAAAGAGAGCTTTCTTAGGATTAATTGATGCTTCATATAAAGAACAACCAAAACAACCAAATCAAATAATAAATTATGTATCAGCTCATGATAATAGTACATTTTGGGATAAATTAGTAGATTCAGTTAAGAAAAACAAGGATTATTTAACTAAGGATTATGAATTACTTTCAATGAATAAACTAGGAGCAGCCTTTGTTCAATTATCTTATGGAATACCATTTATGCAAGCTGGAGAAGAAGCAGGAAGAACAAAACTTGGAGAAGATAATAGCTATAATCTTTCAAGAGAACTTAATAAGCTTGACTGGAGCAGAATGTATGAGTTTGAAGATTTAATGAATTACTACAAAGGACTTATAGCTTTAAGAAAGGAATTAAGAAATTTCTATGATTTAAGTAAGTATTCTTTAGAAAACATAAGCTTTATAGAAAACTTACCAGAACAAGTTATTGGATGTAAAATAAAAGCAGGTACAAAGGGAAATTGGAGTGAAATAATAATTATTTTCAATGCTTCAAAAAATGATGTTAAAGTTAACATTGATGGAGAATGGGACCTATTAGTTAATAAAAATTGTGCAAATATAGAAACTAAAGAATTAGTAAAAGAATTTGTAGTAACAGAAGCTATAAGTGCTACTGTTATTGGAAGGAAATAGTTAAAAACATTAGATAGAAGTAGGGATTTATTATGACTATTCGTCATTTAAAAATATTTATTGCAGTAGCTGAACAAGGTGGCATGAGAAGGGCATCTGAGGTATTATATATTTCTCAGCCTTCTATAAGTCAGGCAATTATGGAACTTGAAAAACATTATAATGTAAGACTTTTTGAACGTCTTTCAAAAAAGTTATATATTACAGAGGATGGAAAGCATTTATTATCCTATGCAAAACATTTAGTAAAATCCTTTGATGATTTAGAATCTATGATGTTAGAGAGAGGAAAAAATAAAAAAATATATATAGGGGCAAGTGTTTCAGTTGGCACTTGTCTTTTAGATGATATTTTAGAAAATTTAGCAAAAGAGGATTCTAATATAGAAGTGTTTGTTACAATAAATAATACTTCAAAAATAGAGGAACTTATATTAAATAATGAACTTGATATAGCCTTAGTAGAAGGAGAAGTTGAAAGTGCAGATATAATTCAAAAGTCTGTATGTGAAGATGAAGTAGTAGCAGTTGTTGGGAAAAGAAATAAGTTATACAATTTTGAAAGTATAACCTATGATAAACTTCAAGGAGAAGACTATATAAGTCGTGAAGATGGCAGTAATGATAGAAATCAGTTAGAACAACTTTTATTAAATAAAGGTGTAGTTTTAAATAAAAAATGGACTTGTACTAATACAGAAGCAATTAAAAATACTGTTATAAGAGGAAATGGAATAGCCTTATTATCTAAGATGATTGTAAAAGAAGAGGTGGAAAAGGGATTATTAAAAATATTATCATTAAGAAATATAAAAATAAAAAGAGAAATAAAGCTTATTTATCATAAAAATAAGTATATATCAGAAACTATAAATAAATTTATAGATGTATGTATTAATGAAAAATAAACTTATTTCTTAAATTATTAAGCTTAAAAGTTATTTATACCTTAGCAAATTAAAAAATCTTTCATTATATATATAATTGTACCTAATATTCCAGTTCCAAATATAATTAATAGAATACTTATTTTTTCTTTATATTTTCTTAGTAAGAATAATGAAATTATAAATAGTCCAAATTCAATTATATGAAAATCTTTAAATTGAAATGAAGAAAAATCAGCTTGAAAAAGAGCAAGCATTAATATAGAAACTCCAGCAGAGCCAATTAATGCTACAACAGCTGGCCTTAGGGAATTTAAAACTGTTTTTACTCCTTTTAAAGTATTATATTTGTAATAAAAATGTGCAAGGGTTAGGCAGATTATAAATGATGGAATAATACATCCTAAAGTACATATAATTGCTCCAAAAAAACCAGCAAGTTTTATACCAACAAAAGTAGAGGAGTTAATTGAAATTGGTCCTGGAGTCATTTCTGCAATGGTAATAAGGTCTGAAAATTCTTCTAAAGACATAAGTCTATATATGTTAACAATCTGTTCTTGAATTAAAGGTATAGCAGCATATCCGCCCCCTACACTAAATAATCCAATTTGAATAAAAGCAAAAAATAATTTAAAAAGTAACATTTATACAGCACCTTCCTTTTCTTTAAAATAGTCTATAAAAACCTTTAAAAATCCTATTAAAAGACATATAAGTATTATAATTATTGCACTTACACCTAAGAAGCATCTAGAAATAAATGCTATTATCATCATAGCTATATAAATGATATTTTTAGTTTTTAATAGATTTTTAGCAAGGTCAATAGTTACATCAATAATTACAGCTGCAACTCCAGCTCTCATTACTTTAAGGGCAATAGAGATATATTTGTTTTCACAAAATTCAGTATAAAATATGGATATTATAGAAATTATAATCATAGGAGGAATTATTGTTCCTAAAATTGCAACTAAAGAGCCTAAAATTCCACACATTCTATATCCAATAATAATTGAAGCATTTACTGGCAAAGGGCCAGGAGCAGATTGAGTTATTGCAGTAATATCAAGCATTTCATCTTCTTTAAACCACTTAAGCTCTTCAACAAACTTTTTCTTCATAAGAGATACTATCACAAATCCTCCACCAAAAGTACAACTACTTAATATAAACATAGCTTTAAATAATTGCCATAAAATTTCTGATTTTTTTTCTTTCATATGAACAAAACCTCACTTTCAAATAAATAATAACATTTTTTTTATCATATTAAAAATACATTAAAATTATAAAAATGATAGGTAAAATAAATGAAAAGAACCTTTTATTTAACAAATTCTTAAATAAAAATTAATAGAAGTGTGTGGTTTGATTTCTATACTTAATAAGTATTTGTTTAGAAAAAAGTATTAAGGAAATAATATAAATTGAAAAAAGTGTGTATGAATATTATAATTAGTTTATGAAAAGTGTAGAGAGGTAACAAAAAATGAAACGAAAAATAATGAACTGGTTATTGCAATGGAAAGAAAGCTTCAAAAGAAAGCCACTAATTCTTCAAGGTGCTAGACAGGTAGGAAAGACATATTCTGTTTTAACATTTGGAAAAAAATATTATGATTCAGTAGCTTATTTCAATTTTGAAAACAATAAAGAACTAATAAAAATATTTGATAGAGATTTAGATCCAGAAAGAATAGTAAGGGAACTTTCAATTAATTGTGGAAAGAGTATTTTTAAGGAAAAGACCTTAATATTTTTTGATGAAATTCAAGCTTGTGAAAGAGCATTAACATCATTAAAATATTTTAATGAACAATGTAATGAATATCATATAATTGCAGCTGGAAGTCTTCTTGGAGTAGCCATAAATAGAGAACAGTATTCTTTTCCAGTAGGAAAAGTTGATATAAAAACTTTATATCCATTAGATTTTGAAGAGTTTCTTATGGCAATGAAGGAAGGAGAACTTATTAATCTTATAAAAGAATCTTTTAGTAATAATATAGAATTATCAATGCACAATAAAGCTATGGACCTTTATAGAATATATTTAGTGGTAGGTGGAATGCCAGCTGTAGTTCAAGAATATATAGAAAAAAGAGATTTTGATTTTGTTCTTGCTACTCAAAAAAATATAAATGATTCATATATAGCTGATATGGCAAAATATGCTACTCCTTATGAAACTACTAGAATAATGGCAGCTTTTAATAGTATTCCAGCACAACTAGCAAAAGAAAATAAAAAATTTCAATATAAAGTAATAAAATCAGGAGCAAGAGCACATGAATACGAGACTCCTGTAGAATGGCTAAAATCTTCAGGAGTAATATTAAAGTGTATAAAATGTAATGAAGGAAAACTTCCACTATCTGCATATAGTGATTTTAACTCTTTTAAAATATATATGACAGATACAGGTTTGCTTTGTTCAAAATTTGGCATACCTGCAAATGCAGTTATATCTGAAAGTATAATATTTAATGATTTTAAAGGAGCATTAACTGAAAATTATGTATGCTTTGCACTAAATGCAAATGAGCATATTCCTTATTATTGGGAGTCTAAGGGTTGCGCAGAGGTAGATTTTATTATTCAAGATAAGGAAGGAAATATAATTCCTATAGAAGTAAAGGCAGCAGAGCATGTAAGAGCAAAAAGTCTTAAACAATATATAAAAAAATATAATCCACCCTATGCAATAAGAGTATCAGCTAAAAATTTTGGATTTGAAAATGGCATAAAATCAGTACCACTTTATGCAACATTTTTAATATAAGAAGAAAAAATGTTATTATCTCTTAATTTAATATTAAATATATTAGCTTAAATAACTGTAAGGTATTGTATAAGCATAGTTTATTACTATTTTCTTAGTAATGACTATGCTTATTTTAATTTATAGGTTAAATATTATTTAAGGATTATTTAATATTTATTTTGATATTATTAATTCATAGATAAAAGGAGGAGATTTTGTGTTTCTTAGAATATTAAAAAAAGATTTAAAAAGAAAGAAGGGAATAAATATAATACTTCTTATATTTATGATTCTTGCAGTTATGTTTGTGGCAAGTAGTGTAAATAATATTTTAGTTGTAAATAATGCAACAGATTATTGTTTAGAAAAGGGAAGTGTGCCTGATAAATATATTTCAATTTATGAAGATAATGAAGAATTAGACAATTGGCTTAAGAGTAATTCTTTAGTAAAGGATTATTCAAAAAATAAAGCTATAATAATCTCTAAAGGTGATATTAAAGCTTTTAATGGAAAAGAAGGTGAAAAGTATAGTATTTTAAATTCTATAATGCTTCAAAGTCAATGGAATACTCATATGCTTATATATGATAAAGATAAAAAACTTTTAAATATAAAAGATGGACAAATTGGAATGCAACAGTATGAAATGGATAGAAATAATCTTAAAGTTGGAGATAAAATAACTTTTAAATTTGGTGAATTAACTAAAGAATTTACAATTACTAATGCCATAATAGACCCTACATTTAGTGGAGATTTTGTAGGAATGACTAGATACATTATAAGTGATAGAGATTTTAATGAAATAGAAAATAGTGGGGCAAAAATTAATTATAATTATGGTATAGATACAGATAATTTAGATTTATTTACAAAAGAAATGAATAAGGAAGGATTTAATACTATATATACTGTTGATAAAGATACCTTTGCTTATACCTATATAATGAATAATTTAATTGCAGGAGTATTAATTGTAGTAGGAATATGCCTTATAATAATTTCATTTCTTATTTTAAGATTTACTATAGTCTTTACTCTTGAAGAAGAATATAAAGAAATAGGAATTATGAAGGCTATAGGAATTAAAAATTTTACAATAAAAATTATATATCTTATAAAATATTTTGTTTTAATAGTAGTAGCAGCTTTAGTAGGTCTTATTTTTAGTATACCTTTAAGTAATGTAATGATTAATACAGTAAGTAAGAATATGATTATGGAAGACGGAAGTGCTAATTTTAATGTAAATATCCTTTCTTCTATTTTAGTAATGGTTATTGTTATGGTTCTTTGTTTTTTTTGTACAAAAAGACTTGATAAGTTTTCTGCAATTGAAGCAATTAGAAATGGAAAAACAGGAGAAAGGTTTAGAAAAAAATCTAAAATTTCTCTTAATAAAAATAAAAAATTAAATATACCATTATTTATGGCAATAAATGATATAGTATCAGATTTAAAGAAATATATAGTTCTTATAATTATATTTACAATTGGACTGTTAATAATTATTTTTCCAGTTAACACAATTGCTACATTTAAAAGTGATGAAATGGCAAAAAATTTTTGCTTTGATATAAAAAGTGATTTTTTAATAAAATCAGATAGTGTGGAGAAAGATACAAATACATTGTTAACAAAAGATATTATAGAAAAAAATATAGAAAAAATACAAAATCTATTAAATAAAAAGGGATATAAAGCAAAGATTAATACAATGGCAATATATTCTATGGGCTTTTATAAAGAAGAAAAAGATGATGTCAATCAGGTTATGGTAATGTATCCTATTAATAGTGATGCCTCTTATATTGAATTAATTGAAGGAAGTATTCCTATTCTTGAAAATGAAATAGCTATGTCTGAAAAGGAAATGAAAAAGCTTAATGTTAATATTGGAGATAGAATTTATATGAAATTTGGCAAAGAAACAAAAGAGATGCTAATATCAGGAAAGTATCAAAATTATATGAATATGGGAAATAGTGCTTTACTTAGTAATAGTTTTTCTGTAGGAAATAATGTAGCATCTACAACCTGGTACTATGAAGGAAAATTAACAAATAATATAAACACTAAAGATATAATAAGTAAGCTAAATAAAGATTTTAAAGAATATGATTTTTGTAATATAAAAGAAGCAATGAATGAACAATTAGGAAGTTTAGCAGAACAATTAAATACTATAAAGTATACTTTTGTATTCTTAGTTTGTTTAATAAATGCATTAATAACTGTACTTATGATGAAAATATTTATTATGGGAGAAAAGGGTGAAATAGCAATGCTAAGAAGTATTGGATTTTCTATAAAATCAATAAGAAAATGGCAAGTATTAAGAATATCAATAGTTCTTATTATAGCAGTAATACTATCAGCTATATTATCTGTATTTGTAAATGATATAATACTTAAACCTATCTTTGGAATGCTTGGAGCAACTCATATAAATATACAAATAAATCCATTAGAAATATATTTTATTTATCCATTTTTATTACTTTGTGTAACTAGCTTAGCAGCTTATTTAAGTACATTTTCAATTAATAAGATGAATATTATGGAAATTAACAATATTGAGTAAAGGGGAATTTTACATGAAAGCTTTAAAAATAAAAAATCTTTGTAAGACATATATAGTTAATAAAAAACAAAATAATGTGTTAAGAAATATAAATTTTGAAATAGAACAAGGGGAAATGGTAGCTATAATGGGACCTTCAGGTTCAGGAAAAACTACATTATTATATACAGTTAGCGGAATGGATACTATTACAGCTGGAAGCATTGATTTTTTTGGAAAAGAACTTAATAATTTATCTGATAATGAAATAAGTAAGGTAAGATTAGATGAAATGGGGTTTGTATTTCAACAAATGTATATGCTGAAAAATCTTTCTGTTTATGATAACATAATATTACCAGCATATCAGTCTAATAAAGAAAAAGATAATAGAAAAAATATTAATGAGTATGCAATAAAGCTTATGCATAAGCTTGGTATAAGTGAAATTGCAGATAATGATATTAATGAAGTATCTGGAGGGCAACTTCAAAGGGCTTGTATATGTAGAAGTCTTATAAATAAACCTAAAATAATATTTGCAGATGAGCCTACAGGGGCTCTTAATAGACAATCATCTTCTGAAGTTATGAAAATATTTAATAAAATTAATGAAGAGGGAACAAGCATTATGATGGTAACTCATGATTTAAAGGTAGCTTCAAAATGTGAAAGAGTATTATATATTGAAGATGGAACTATAAAAAATGAAATTTACCTTGGAAAATGTAATGAAAAAAATTTAAAAGAACGTGAAATAAAGCTTAGTAATTGGCTTATGGAACTTGGCTGGTAATAAATAAGTGGGGAAAAATAATATGGTAGATATATTATTAGTTGAAGATAATAAAGAGTTATCATCTCTTATGAGTAAATTTTTTGTAAGAGATGGCTATAGTGTTTATTGTGCAAAATCAGGGGAAGAAGCAATAGAATTTTTTAATAATGAAATAGCAAAATTAGTTATTCTTGATATTATGCTACCTAAAATAGATGGATTTTCTGTGTGTTCAGCCATCAGAAAAAGGGGAGATGTACCTATTATAATTATTAGTGCAATGGTAGATAAGGAAGATAAAATGAATGGATTTAATCTTGGTGCTGATGATTATATTGAAAAACCAATAGATATTGATATTCTTAATGCAAAAATCTCCTCTCTTTTTAAAAGATTATATGAGAAAAAAGAAAATCCTTTAATTATTAAATCAGGTGAAATTGAAATTAATCAAGATTCTATGGAAGTTACTTTTAAAGGTAATAAACTTAATCTTACAATTAAAGAATATGATTTATTGCTTTTACTTATAGAAAATAAGGGAAAAACTCTTAGTAAGGAATATATTTTTAATAGAATTTGGGGGAAAGAAAGTGAAAGTGAAAATCAAACCCTTACTGTACACATAAAAATGCTTAGAGATAAAATAGAAGAAGATTCAAAAAATCCTACAAAAATAAAAACTGTATGGGGTGTAGGTTATAGATATGAAGAAATTTAAATTACTTATAACTTCCATAGTCTTTTTATATTTATTGTTAATTATAGGTGGGAACTTAAAAATTAATAATATATATGAGAGACAATTTAGTAATTATAGGGTAGAAATTAATAGATTATATAAGAAGTATGTAGAAAATAACTCAATGGACATAAAGAATTGTAAATATATAAAGAAAATGGAATTCTTAGATTATAAAAATAAAGATAAGAATGAAATAGAAAGCTTTTATAAATATAAAAATGGAATGAATTCAGAAATAGTACCAGTATATAAAGATAATAATATTTTAGGATATTTAAAGTTTTACTATATAATTAATATTAATAATAAAAATGTATTAGTAACATATAATACTGGAATAACAATTCTTTTTATGGCTATTATAATAGTTTTAATATATATTGAAAGAAAAATTTTAAAACCCTTTAATACATTAAGTGAAATGCCTTATGAACTATCAAAGGGAAATTTAAATGCTGAAATAAAAGAAAATAAAAATCGTTATTTTGGAAAGTTTATATGGGGAATAGGTATGCTTAAAGATAATTTAGAAAGCCATAAAAAAAGAGAACTTAAACTAGCAAAGGAAAAGAAAATGATAATACTTTCTATTTCTCATGATATAAAAACTCCCCTTAATGCAATTAATTTATATGCAAAGACCATTGAAAAAAATATATATGACAATGAAGAAGAAAAGAAAAATATAGCAATAAAAATACAAGAAAAGACCAAGGAAATAGATAGTTTTGTAAAGGATATAGTAAAGTCTTCAAGAGAAGATATAATATCAATTAAGGTTAAGGATTCAGAATACTATTTAAAAGACCTTGTATATAAGATAAATAAAGGCTATAAAGAAAAATGTGATATAAATAAAGTGAAATTTACTATTGGAGAATATGAAAATTATCTTATTAAAGGTGATATAGATAGAATGTATGAAGCTATAGGAAATCTTATTGAAAATGCTTTTAAATATGGTGATGGCAAAAAAATAGACATAAAATTTTCAGAAGAAGATTCCTATGAGCTTATATCAGTTATAAATTCAGGAAAACCAGTTTTGGAAAATGAAATGCCACATTTATTTGATAGTTTTTTTAGAGGAAAAAATTCTGAAGGAAAAGAAGGTAATGGATTAGGGCTATATATATGCAAAGAAATAATGAAAAAAATGAATGGAGATATATTTGCAAAATATAAAGAAGATAAAATGGAGTTTGTTTTAGTATGCAAAATTAGTTAACACTATATATAATAAAAGTATAACTAAAATTTTAAAATTGTATAAAATCAGTATATTTTTAACATAAATGAAAAATAAAACTTTTATTAGATAATAGGAGAAAAGATGTTTAAAGAAAAAATAGAAGCTTTTTGTAATTCTTTAGGATTAGATACTATTGGCTTTACAAAGTGCAGAAAATTTGAAGAACTTAGAGAATTCTATACTTATAGAAAAGAAAATAATCTTGAAAATGAATTTGAAGAGAAGGATATAGAAAAAAGAATAAATCCTAATTTATATTTAAAAGAAGGAAAAACTATAATATCAATAGCTTTTCCTTATTGTAGTAGTGAAGATTTTAATTGTAATAATAATGGATTTTCTATATATACAAAAAGATATGACTATCATAGAGTAGTAAAAAAATATTTAGATGAAATATGTAAGTTTATAGAAAGTTTAGGAGGAAGGGCAGTAGGGCTTGTTGATAGTAATTCTTTGCCTGAAAGATATATTGCCTATTTATCTAATGTTGGCTTTATAGGAAAAAATAATATGATAATTACTAAAAAACATGGCTCTTATGTATTTTTAGGAGAAATAATAACTGATTTAGAAATAGAAAGTGAAACAAAAAGAACTTTTAATATGATAGCTAATTATGAAGAATGTGGAGAATGCAGAATATGTATAGGAGAGTGTCCAACTAAATCTATAAATAAAATTAAAATTAATCCTAATATATGTTTATCTTATATGACTCAGAAAAAAGAGCTAAATGATAAGGAAATAAATCTTCTTAAAAAGAAAGGAAATATTTTTGGATGTGATTTTTGTCAGCTTAAATGTCCTTACAATGAAAATTTAGAAGGAAAAGCACTTAAGGAATTTGAAATATTAGATTATATGAATGAAGAACCTTATATTTATGCTAATATGGATAATAAATATTTTAAAGAAAAGATAAGTAAAACTTCTTGTGGTTGGAGAGGAAAAAATGTTATAAGAAGAAATGCTATTATAAATTTGAAGAAAAAAGGAGTAGATATTGAAGAATTTAAAGGAAACTCAGAATATATTAATGAATATATAGATAAATTAAAATAATTTATCTATATACTACCATATTCATCACAATCTAAAATAGCTTTAATAAATTTTTCTTTTGTTATTTCATAAGGAGCACAGTGCCATTCTGTTACAGTTGAAGCTTTTTGGGCCATCTTTTCAACATCTTCTTTAGTTATATCAAGGTCTTTTAAGGAAGTTGGAAGGCCTATACTTTTATTAAATTTATATATTTTATCACGTTTTTCAAATTGTTTATCATAAGTTAATAAGCATAAAACTCCAAAGGAAACAATTTCTCCATGAAGATGTTTAGCACAAGAAGGAACCATTGTTGAACCATAATAAACAGCATGAGCAAGACTACTATTATAATAGTAACTATCTTTTTCTGATGTTAAGTTTGAAACTAAGCCTGTACTTATAATAATATCAAGAGCAACTTGTTCAAGTTCATAGGAAGGAGTATTGTTTTTGCAATCACTAAGAGCTTTAGCACCAAAATCAATTAATGGGTCTTCACAAGCACCACTTAACTGAGCACCAAGTAAGGTAGTGTGGAACAATTTTTCAGCTCTTGTTGCAAATAATACTTCAGCTTCTTTTGATAAAGCATCTCCAATACCAGCCCAGAATAATGAATCTGGAGCTTCTGCAATAATTTTTGTATTAATAAAGGTATGAGTTGCTGGTGTTTTTGGATAATAATATTCTTTAAATGTATCATCTGAATTATAAATAACTGCAATACAAGTACAAGCAGCACAGTTTGAAGCTATTGTTGGAAAAGAGAATAGTGGTTTATCTAATTTATCTGAAACTACCTTACAAGTATCTACAGCTCTTCCTCCTCCAACAGCAAAAATAAAATCAGCAGCTTTAACTTTATCATTATTTAATAATTTATCAGCATTTTCATAAGTTGAATTTCCACCATACCATATAAAATCTAAAATCTCCACATTAGAGTTTTTTATTCCTTCTAAAATACTTTCTTTAGCTTTAGATATTGCAGTTTTTCCTCCAATAACTACAGCTTTTTTTCCATAATGTCTTGTTATATAAGGAATTTCTTTATAGCAGTCAACTCCTACACTGTAACTTGGTAAAAATACATTATAATGTTTCATTAGTTTACATCTCCTCATGTGTTTTATAAAATAAAAAAATCCTGATTAATAAAAATCAGGACGTAAAAATTACGTGGTACCACCTAAATTCAGAGTATTTTTTTTAAAACTCTGCACTTAATTAACCTTTAACGCAGGTTTACGTCAAAACTTACATGTAGATTAAGTTCAGTTTTGAAGCTCCAGAGTGATTTTCAAACATTATAAATCACAACTTTCCATCATAATAGTTGCTCTCTTTAGGTTTATAAAATGTTTTACTTTTCTCTATCAAAGCTTTATTTGCATACATAATAACACCAGTTAATAAGTTTGTCAAATAATAATTTAAAATAAAAAAGCATAATTGAAAATTTAATCATTTTACAATTATGCTTTTTATATTTAATTAAACACGTTCAGCAATTTCATAAAGAAGTCTTTCAGTCTTTTCCCATCCTAAACATGGGTCAGTTATAGATTTACCATAAATATGTTCATCTATTTTTTGACATCCATCTTCAATATAGCTTTCAATCATAACACCCTTAACTAATTTTTTAAGTTCAGGATTATAATCTCTGCTATGAAGAATTTCATGTACTATACGAGGTTGTTCAGCAAACTTTTTACCAGAGTTAGAGTGGTTTGCATCAACTATAACAGCTGGATTTGGGAAATCATGTTGCTTATATAAATCAAGTACTCTTAATAAATCTTCATAGTGATAATTTGGAATATTATTTCCATGTTTATTAACAGAACCACGCATAATAGCATGTGCATAAGGGTTACCACTTGTACTTACTTCATTATCTTTGTATATAAAGTCATGTTTGCAGTGAGCTGCAGTAATAGAATTAAACATTACTGATAAATCTCCACTTGTTGGGTTTTTCATTCCAACAGGAACATCAACACCACTTGCAGTAAGTCTATGTTGTTGGTTTTCTACACTTCTTGCACCAACAGCAACATATGTTAATAAATCTCCACAATAAATGTGATTACATGGATATAACATTTCATCAGCAGGTGTAAGATATGTTTCTTTTATTGAACGTATGAACATTTTTCTTATTGAAAGTAGTCCTTCAACCATATTTGGTGATTTTTCTGGGTCTGGTTGGTGAAGCATTCCTTTGTATCCTTCTCCAGTAGTTCTAGGTTTGTTTGTATAAATTCTAGGTACTATGAAAAGTTTATCTTTAACTTTTTCATTTACTTTGGCTAATCTGTTTATATAATCACATACTGAATCTTCATTGTCAGCAGAACAAGGTCCTATAATAACAACAAATTTGTCACTTTCTCCAGAAAATATTTTTTTAATTTCTTCATCTCTTTCAGCTTTAATCTTTTTTAAATTCTCAGCTAGAGGAGTCATATCTATTATTTCCTCAGGAGATGGTAGTTTTCTAATGTTTGTAAAACTCATTACATAATCCTCCTATTTTACTGTCTAATATAATTATAATATAATTATAATATAATTATTGTCAAAATTGGTCAAGTTTTTAAGAGGAATTAATTAAAAAAAGTTATTAAATAAAACTGATTGATTTTACTAAATATATTAATATAAAATTATTAAGAGAGGAATTTTTTTTAGGGAGTGAATAAAAAATGATAACCTTTGAAGAAATAAAAAATAATGAACATATAAAAACTTATATAAAAAAGGCAGATGAATCATTAATAGCTTTAGGATACACAGAACATAGCTTTGCTCATGTAACTAAAGTTTCTGAAATGGCAAAGGAAATATTATTAGAACTAGGTTATTCTAAAAGAGAAGCAGAACTTGCTCAAATAGCTGGTTATCTTCATGATATAGGAAATGTTATAAATAGAGTAGACCATGCTCAAAGTGGAGCAGTTATGGCCTTTCGTATTTTAGATAAGTTAGGAGCAGAACCAGAAGAAATTGCCACTATAATAGCAGCTATAGGAAATCATGATGAAAAAACAGCAGTTGCTGTAAATCCAGTAGCAGCAGCTTTAATATTAGCAGATAAAACTGATGTAAGAAGATCCCGTGTAAGAAATTCTGATTTAGCCACATTTGATATACATGATAGGGTAAACTATGCAGTAGAGGACTCTTCAACAAAAATTTCAAAAGATAAAAAATCTATAATACTAAATTTAAAAATAAATACTGAAATTTCTTCAGTTATGGATTATTTTGAAATATTTTTAGATCGTATGCTGCTTTGTAGAAAAGCAGCAGAAAAACTAAATTTAAAGTTTAAGCTTATTATAAATAATCAAATTCTTTTATAAAATTTAAACTTCATCTTTGTCTAATGTCATAAGTTTTATAAGAGCTTTAACCTTTGGAGAAAATTTATATAAAAGTATAGCCATTAAAACTAAAAAAACCATAAGATTAGATACAGCTAAATCAAATTTATTAAGACTTTCTTCAGAGGTGTTATTACTACCAGATGAAGAATTGTTAGAGTTTTTATGTAAGGAACTTACACTAGGAGTAGCTGTTTGTGTTTCATCTATATATTCTGTTAAATTATTAGAAACTGTACTTGTTTCATTTGTTAAGGGTGAAGAAGTAGAAGTTTCTAAGTTTGAATTTGCAGAAGATGTTTCAGAAGAAACATTTTCAGCTGTATTTGTTTCTAAAGAGGTATCTTCAGTTTTATTATTTGTATTATCTAAATTATTTTGTTCTAAAGAGCTATTTTCACTATTATAATTATTATCTATATTATCTGAAGAAGTATTATCTAAAGAAGGATTAATAGTTATAATTTCATCTTCTTCCCCTTCAGGAATTATAGAATCATTTAACTTTATAACTTCATATGAGTTACTTTGTGATTTTTTGTAACTAGTAGTTTTTATATAGTTAGAAAAATCTCTATTATTTGATATGTTAGCACTAGCAGAATAATTTTCTGATAGTAACAGTATAGAAAATATAAAAGTAGTTAATAATATTTTATTTATATATTTCAAAGCTATCCCCCCTATTTGACTATTATATCACATAATAAAGAAAATTTTATTAAAAAATAATATATAATGGAAAAATAAGTGGATAAAAAGAGAAATCTTGATATATAATATAGATATAAGAAGGAGGTCGATTCATATGTTAAAAAGTTTAGGTGAAGATTTAAAAAAAATAATGCTTGCAGGAATTGGTGCAGTTGCAATTACATCAGAAAAGTCAGCAGAATTAATAGATGACCTTGTTAAAAAGGGGCAAGTTACTGTTGAGCAAGGAAAAGAACTTAATGAAGAATTAAAAAGAAATTTAAAAACAAAGGTTCAAGATGCAGTAAATGAACATGTAAATGTTACAGTTGTAACTAATGAGGAGGAAAATATATTAGATAAGTTAGATACATTAAGTGAGGAAGAGCTTCAAGCTGTAAAAGAAAAACTTGATAAAATAGAAAGAGAAAAAAATAACAATGTTTCTACAGAAGAAAGTGTTTCTGAAAATTAAAAATTATCATAACAATTATTAGGGAAAAGTTACAAAAAAGCTTGAAATAATAATATGATTATGGTAGAATAGTAAAAGTAGAAATACAAAAAATTAGTTAAAGATTTAGTAGATAATAATGCTCTCCAAATTTAGAGACTTAATTAATCGAATAGTCTTTAAAGATGGAGGAAAAGAAAATGGAAGATAAGACTTTAGTATGTGTTGACTGTGGTGAAGAATTTGTATTCACAGTTGGAGAACAAGAATTCTACAAGGAAAAAGGATTTGAAAATGATCCTAAGAGATGTCCAAAATGTAGAAAAGCAAAGAAAGCAGCTCAACAAAACAGAAAGTAGTTTGAAAAGCTTAAAGGCCACAAGATTTATCTTGTGGTTTTTTTTATACTATTTTATACTATAAATTGAAAAAATATATTAAAATCAGCTTTTTATGTAATAAATAATAATAATATACTTAAAAACATAACAAGAAAAGTATATTATAATAGATAATAAAAAATAATATTAGTACAAAAAATGGAGGGAGAATATGAGCACATTCAATGTAGAATTAAAAAAAGTTGTTGATGATTCTTATGAAATAGAAATAGGTTTTGATTTAGAAGATAAACTTGTTAAGGATTTAAAATCAGGATTAGTTGGTAATATAAAAAAGTTTGCATTAGTAACAGATAGTAATGTAAAAGAATTATATGGAGAAAAAATATATGAAAAAATAAAAGAAGCAGGATATAATGCAGATTTATTTGTATTTGAAGCTGGAGAAAAAAGCAAAACAAGAAAAACTAAAGAAGAAATAGAAGATGCAATGCTAGAAAAGGGTTATCGTAGAGACTGTTGTATTATTGCAATTGGAGGAGGAGTAGTTACTGATTTATCAGGTTTTGTAGCAGGAACCTTTGGAAGGGGAGTACCATTTATTAATTATGCAACTACATTATTATCAGCTGCTGATGCCTCTGTAGGAGGAAAAACTGCTGTTGACACACCTCTTGCAACTAATCTTATAGGGTTATTTAATCAACCTAAAAAAGTTTATTTAGATATAAAGGCTTGGAGCACATTACCAAAACGTGAAATATGTAGTGGTCTTGCAGAAACAATTAAGCATGCTTGTATAAGTGATAAGGACTTTTTTGAATATATAGAAAAAAATATAGAAGAAATTTTAGCATTAAAGACAGAGGTTTGTGAACATATTGCAGAAGAAAATTGCAAGATAAAATATAAAGTTGTAATGAAAGATGAAAGAGAAAGTGGTTTAAGAGAAATCTTAAATTTAGGACATACAGTTGGAAGAGCAATTGAAACAGTAAGTGAATATAAACTTTTACATGGAGAAGCTTTATCAATTGGTCTTGTGGCAGAAGTTAAACTTGCTTATAAGCTTGGATATGTTACAGCAGAAGAAAGAGATAGGGTTATTAATTTATTAGAAAAAGCAAACCTTCCAATTGCAATTCCAGAATATATTGATAGAGAAAAATTAGTTAAAAAGCTTTATACTGATAAAAAGGTAAGAGATGGAAAACTTAGATTTGTTCTTCAAAAAGGAATTGGAAATGTAGTTGAATTTGAAAATGGACAATTTGCAACTCCAATTTCAGAAGAAGTAGCAAGAGAAATAATTTACCAAATCTAATTTACTTTTAATATAATAAATGTGAAAATCATGTTAAGAAAGCAATAAAAGTATTTTTGTATAAGAATATCATGGTAAAATAAATATGATTTTATTTTGGGTTATTGATAAGGGGCAATAGTTCATAAAAAGGAGGATTGTGGCATCAAGAAATGTATATATTACAATGTATATTGTTATAAAATTTCTTTGTGCCACAGTTCTTTTTTTAAAATAAAAAATAGGTAAAATAAATACTAATTTGTATTTATTTTACCTATTTTTTCTATGGCTGAGGTAGTAGGATTCGAACCTACGATAATCAGAGTCAGAGTCTGACGCCTTACCACTTGGCCATACCCCAAAGACAATAAATATTATATCATAGGGTAAGAAAAAATCAAATATATTTAAAAATTATAAATAACAATAAAAAATAATTGTAAAAATATTTTTACAAAAATTTTAGTAGTAATAAATTTGTAAGGAAATAAATAATGCTTTTTGTAAAATAAAGGGATTTATATACTTGACTAACAAGTATATAAACTGTTAAATTAATAATATATTTAATGTGATTTTTATTAAGAAATAGTTTTATTTAATTTATGAGGTGAGAACATGAAAAAGGTAATAGCTGTTGTAACATCAGCAATATTATGTTTTAGTTTAGTTGGATGTAAAGGTTCTAATAAAGAAAAGGAAACAGATACTGCAAATAATGAAACAACAACATCTACAGTAGCACAAAAAGAAACAAAGGTTTTTAGTGAAGAAAAAAAAGCTGCTACATATGATAATTTTCTAAAAGTTGAAGTTGGAGAAAGTTATGATGATACAGTAAAAGAATTAGGAGAGCCTAACAAATTAGTAACTGAAGGAGATACTAATACATATTTTTGGACATTAGAAAATGGTGGAAGTATATCAGCTATAGTTGAAGATGGAAAAATTGTTAGTATGTCTCAAGGTTTATTAACTGGAGAAAGCACAAGTATAACTATAGACCAATACAATAAACTTCAAGATGGAATGACTATTGAAGAGGTACAAGCAATTGCAGGGTCAGGAACTTTGACAACAGAAGAACAAATGGATGGATATGTAAGAAGTTTTTATTCATATAAAAATGATGATAATTCTACTGCAATAATAACTTATCATGATGGAAAGCTTTATTCAAAATGTCAAAATAATTTAGATAGATAAAATGTAATATTTATTAATAATATAAAGTTGTTTTATAAAGAAATTTTATAAAAATATATAATTAAAATTTCTTAATAGAACAACTTTATTATTTTATATTTAAAAATACTTTTTAAGCAAATTAATGTTTTTGTTGAATAATATTTAATTATTAAGTTAAAAAGTTTAATTTGTCTTTTTTTAAGTTAAATAATAGAAATAATTATAATAAATAGTTGAGAATTATCTTGGAAACGATTATAATTAATTCGTATAATGAAAATTATATGAAGTTATAAGGAGGAGAGGTTATGGAAAAACTTAAAAATCATGGTGTGAAGCATAAGTTAAGTATAATTATGGCAGTTATATTTTTCTTAGGTTTAATACCAGTAAAAAACTTAATTGCTACAGCTACTGAACCTTTAGGACCAGTAGTTAATCCAGATGGAACAGTAACAATAAGTTATCAATATGATGGGGATGAACTTTATATTAATGGTTCATTTACAAATTGGCAATTTACCAAGATGACTAAGGGAGAAAATAATATATTTTCTTATACAACAGAGGTTTTAAGCCCAGGTTCTTATGAGTATAAATTCTCACCAGAAGCAGCATGGGGAAAAGATTTTAACCAAGATGGAGAAACAGGTGGAGCACCAAATAGTAAATTTGAAATTAAATCTTTAGGTGCTAGTTTAAATGGTGATGGAACTGCTACATTTAGAGTAAGATATGATGGAGATGAATTATATCTTGTTGGAAGCATGAACAATTGGACAGAAGCAATAAAAATGACTAAAGGAACTGATGGAGTATTTGAAATTACCATTAATGTTGAAGAAGGAAAAACTTACGAATATAAGTATAAAGTAACAGCTGATATGTCAGATTGGACAACTGGTTCATTTAATCAAGAAGGTGGAGAAGGTAATTCTTCTTTAAAAGTTCCAGGAAAAGTAACAGCATATGCTCCAATATTTAATGGAGATGGTACAGTAACTCTTTCTTACGCTGATGTAAGTGCTTCAAGTGTATATTTAGCAGGTGACTTTGTAAATGAAGTTTGGCAACCAACAGGTCTTGCTATGACAAATAATGGAGAAGGATTATGGACTATTACAATAGGACAAGATGAATTAAGTAAATATTCAACAGGAGACCAAGTACAATACAAATTTGTTGTTAATGGAACTCAATGGGTAACAGACCCAAGTAACACAGAAATAGTAAATGGAAATTCTGTATTTACTTATCAAAAATTTGATTCTGCTTCAGCACCAATATTAAATGCAGATGGAACAGTTATATTTAGTTATGCAGATGATTCAGCTTCTTCTGTATCAGTTGCTGGAGATATGAATGGTTGGGATGCAAATAAAACTCCAATGACAAAAAATGAATTTGGAGTATGGACAACAGTTTTTGAACCAGTAGATGGAACTACACAAATTGTATATAAATATGTAGTTGATGGAACTAATTGGATTCTAGATCCAAACGCTCTTGATTCTATAGGAGATGGATTTGGTGGTTCAAATTCAGTATTTAATTTAACTAATCAAGTAGTTGAACACAAAAAAGTAATATTAAAATATGTAAGAGAAGATGGAAATTATGATGGTTGGTGTTTATGGAACTGGTCAACAGGTTTAAAAGAAGGTAAAGTAGACTTTGAGGTTAAAGATGGAGTTGCAGTTGCAACATTTGATGTATCTGATGACTGTTCAAGTGTTGGATTTAAGATAATGAAAAATGATTGGGCAGAAGTTGATATAGATTCAGATAGATATATAGAAGTTGATCCAAATTCAATGGTTACAAAAGTTGTTGTAACAAGTGGTCAATTAGATATGTTTGTGGTACCTCAAGTAACTGAATTAGAAATGAACCCAGGAAGAGTTGATTTTGAATTTAGAGATAATGATTTATACAAAGAAGATGCTCAAGAAACTGTTGAAAGTGTAAAAACAATTTTAACATATGAAGATGGAACAGTTACTGAAATTCCAATGGAATATGATAGCAAAAATGAATATTTTAAGGGATCATATTTAAATGACAACTTAAAAGAAGGAACTTATTCATATAAATTTGTTGAAGTTGTTAACGGTGAAGAAAAAGTAAGTGAAGAAAAAACTTTTGAATACAAAGTAAGAGACATAAGTGTAAAAGCTTCAGTAGACCCTTATAATGTAACTTCATCAGATAATGCAGTTGTTTCAGTTGAATTAACAGGAAAAAATATAGATAAAGATTCAATAAGAAAAGTTTATATGGATTTATCATCAGTAGGTGGTAAGGCAGAAACTAAAATGGATTTAAGCTTATTAGATAATGGTAAGTTTAGACAAACAATTGCTATAACAGATAATACAACAGCAGGAGTTAAGAATATTCCAGTTGTAGTAGTAGATGTAAATGGACAAGAACACAAAACTACTTTTGAAATCAATGTAAAAACTAAAGTTTCATCTGGAAAGAATTTAGACTTTGATTTTGATGAAGCAAGTATATATCAAATACTTACAGATAGATTCTTAAATGGAAATACATCAAATGATGATCCAAATGGAAACAATTATGACAAAACAGCACCATATACTTACCATGGTGGAGATTTTGCAGGAATTACTCAAAAGATTAAAGATGGATATTTAACTGATTTAGGAATAAACACAATATGGATTAGTCCAATAGTTGAAAATACAGATGTATCACAAGGCTATGAAGAAGAGGGTGGACAATATTCATATCATGGATATTGGGCAAAAGACTTTACAATATTAGATCCTCACTGGGGAACTATGGAAGAGTTTAAAGAACTTATAGATGTTGCTCATGAAAATGGAATAAAGATAATGGTTGATATAGTAATTAACCACTCTGGATACGGAACAGAAGAAATATTTAAAGACATGCTTAGAAGCGAAGATGGTGGAGATATCTACACTAATGCTTCATCAGGATTACCAGACTTTAGAACAGAAGACCCAGCAGTTAGAGCAAAACTTATAACATGGCAATTAGATTGGTTAAATAAGGCTAAAACAGAAAAAGGAAATACAATTGATTATTTTAGAGTAGATACAGTAAAGCATGTTGAAGATGCAACTTGGAAAGAATTAAAATCAGAATTAACTAAAGCAAATACTCAATTTAAGATGATTGGTGAATTCTATGGTGCAGACTACAACACAGATGGTGGACAATTACAAAGTGGTCAAATGGATGCATTACTTGATTTCTCATATAAAAATTATGCTACAAACTTTGTAAATGGTAAGATAGAAGATGCAAGTAAAACATTAGATGAAAGAGCATCAAAGTTAAATAATTCTTACCTATTAGGACAATTCTTAAGCAGTCATGATGAAGATGGATTCTTAACTAGAGTTGACAATAACCTAGGAAAGCAAATGGCAGCTGCCTCTCTTCAAATTACTGATAAGGGTATTCCAGTAGTTTACTATGGTGAAGAACTTGGAATGACTGGCTTAAATGGAATGGAAAACAAAGATGGCAACCGTTATGATATGGACTTTAGTAAAGCAACTGATGATAATGTAGTTTATAATCACTATAAGAAACTTTTAAATACTAGAGAAAGATATGTATCAATATTTGCTAAAGGTGATAGAAAAACTATAGCTGGAAGTGATGAAGAACAATTCTCAGCATTTGAAAGAAGCTACAATGGAAATACTATTCTTACATTAATAAATGTTAGTGATGAAGCTAATAATATAAAAGTTAAAACTTCATTTAAAGAAGGACAAGTTCTTGTAGATGCTTATAATAATGATAAAGAATATGTTGTTTCAAAAGATGGAGAAGTAGCTATAGAACTTGTTGGAATGCAAGAAGGAGGAACTGCTATTTTAGCTCCTAAGGGATTAGATGAAGATATAAATAATGATAACCCTTCAGATAATGATAATCCTTCAGACAATGATAACCCTTCAAATAACAACAATAATAATTCAGGAAATAACAATAGTGGAAGTAATTCAAATAATAATAGTGGAACAACTTCTAATGGAAATGGAACAAAAACTGGAGATACTAATACTGTAGTAGTATTTGTAAGCATTGTATTATTAAGTGCTGGAGTAATAGTTTTTTTAAGAAAAAAGAGAGCTTAAGAAAAAAATAATTAATTAAAAAGACTGCCTTAAAGTTTTAAGGTGGTCTTTTTGTTATAAATTTTTATAGAAGTATATTAAATAAAAGTATATAATTAAAAATAACAAATTTTTATTACAATATGGAGAAAATTATGATTATTAAGGATATAACTAAAGCTTTTAATGAAGTTAAAGAGAAAAAACCTTTAGTTCATTGCATTACAAATTACATAACAGCTAATGATTGTGCAAATGTACTTTTAGCAATAGGTGCATCTCCTACTATGGCAAATTCTATTTATGAAGTTGAAGATGTTTTAAGACATGCATCAAGCCTTGTTTTAAATTTAGGAACCCTTGGAGATAATTCTATAAAAACTATGATTAAAGCAGGAGTTTTTGCAAATAAAATAAAAGTTCCTATAATTTTAGACCCAGTTGGAGTAGCTTCAATATCTCATAGAAAAGAAGCAGCTTTTGAACTTCTTAATAATGTTAAGGTTAATGTTATAAGAGGAAATATGTCAGAGATAAAAACTCTTTGTGGTTTAAAAGGAATTGCAAAGGGAGTAGATTCTGATGAAATAATAGGCATAGAGGATTCAAAAAAAATAGCAAAACTTCTTTCAAAAAAAATAAATTCTGTAGTTGCAATAACAGGAATGATAGATTATATTTCAGATGGAGAAAGAGTTATTTCAATTGGTAATGGAAATGAAATGCTTACTAAAGTAACAGGCACAGGATGTATGACAACAGCTCTTATTGGAGCTTATTTAGGAAGTGGAAATAATGATATTGTATCTGCTGTTTCTGGAGTTTTATCTATGGGAATTGCAGGAGAAATTGCTTTTGAAAATTTAAAAGAAAATGAAGGTAGTGGAAGCTATAGAGTTAAAATTATAGATGGAATTTTTAAAATGACTGAAGAAGATTTTATAAAGAGAGGAAAAATAAATGAATAGTATAGATTATAGTTTGTATTTAGTTACAGATAGAAGTTTATTAAAGGGAAGAAAACTTACAAAAGTTATAGAAGAAGCAATAAGGGGAGGGGTAAGTTTAGTTCAACTTAGAGAAAAATCTGCCTCTTCTTTAGAATTTTATGAAATAGCAAAAGAAGTAAAAGAAGTAACGGATAAATATAATGTACCTTTAATAATAAATGATAGAATAGATATTGCCCTTGCTGTAGATGCTTCAGGAGTACATTTAGGACAAAGTGATATTCCTTGTAGTGTAGCAAGAAAAATACTTCCAAAAGGAAAAATAATAGGAGTATCAGCTCATAACTTAAAAGAAGCAGAAAAAGCTGTAATGTTTGGCGCAGATTATTTAGGCTGTGGAGCTGTCTTTAATACTTCTACAAAAAAAGATGTAACAACTCTTTCCTATGAAGAATTAAAGAAAATAACAAGTAATATAAAAATCCCTGTAGTGGCAATAGGAGGAATAAATGAAAATAATATAAGTAATTTAAAGAATTCAGGAATAAATGGAGTAGCAGTAGTATCTTCAATAATAGGAAAAGAAGATGTAAAAAAGGCTTCAGAAGATTTAAAAGAAATTGTTAAAAAGTTATAATTAATAAAATAAAATGTTTAGAACTAAAAAATATAGTCAATACTTTAGGTAATATTAATTATGAGGAGTAAATTGTCTATGAAAATTTTCATTTTGGTTTTAAGCATTTTTTTGCTTTTTCCATCACCAGCAAAAGGAATAGAAGTTAAAGATGTTAAAGAAGATTTAGAAAAAATAGGAGTAGAAGAAGAATACAGAGAAAACATAGAAACTTATCTAGAAAATCTTAATATATCAAAAGAAGATATAAATAATATTATGGAAGAAGCAAAAGAAGTAATTGGAAGTATTCAAGATAAAAACAGTATTTCAGATTTTAGCTTTAGTGAAATATTTGGGCTTTATAAAAAAACTAAAGGTGTAGCTAAAGATTTAAATTTAGATTTTGGCTTTAGCATAGCTAATAAAAGTTTTACTTTAAAAGATAAAAAAAATAATAATGTGCTTATAGAAGGGAATATAAGTGATTTAGAAAATTACTATGATAAATATGTTGAAATATTACAAGATAAAGAAAGTCATTTAGAAACTAATATATCAAAACAAAATAATAATGAAAAAGAAAATATCACTAAAGTAGAAGATATAATAACTCCTAAAACATCAGAAGAAAATAAAAATTCTTATAATAATATTTCTAAAAAAGAGATAAATACTAACAAAAATAATGCTTTAGAAAATAAAGATAAAAATATTTCAATTGCTTCAAGAAAAACAATATCACCTAAAATTCCATTAGTAATAGCAGGAATATTTACAATAGGAGCATTAGGAGTTTTAAAAGTATTAAAAAAAGTTTAATTCTTGACAACATTTACAAATGAGTATGATTATATGATATAATAAAGTAAACAAAGGGGGAGAAAAATGAATAAAGTAACAGAAATAATAAATAATATAGAAAAAATAATGGTTGGCAAAAGAAAGGTAGTAGAGAAAATAGTTATAGCCCTTTTAACTAATGGTCATGTTTTAATAGAAGATGTTCCAGGAGTTGGGAAAACCCAATGTGTAAGTGCCTTAGCAAAGTCAGTTGATGGAAGCTTTAAAAGAATACAATTTACTCCAGATGTAATGGCTTCAGATATAACAGGATTTACTATGTATAATCCTACAACAGGAGTTTTTGAATATAAAGAAGGAAGTGCTAATTGTAACTTTCTTTTAGCAGATGAAATTAATAGAGCTTCTTCTAAAACACAATCAAGTTTACTTGAAGTAATGGAAGAAAGACAGATAACTGTAGATGGAGTAACTCATAAAGTTCCAGAACCCTTTATGGTTCTTGCAACTCAAAATCCAATAGAAAGTAAAGGAACAAATAAACTTCCAGAAGCTCAAATGGATAGATTTTTGTTTAAACTTTCAATAGGATATCCAAGTAAAGAGGGAGAAAGAGAAATTTTAAATAGATTTGCAGGAGAAAGTCCTTTGAAAAATCTTAACCCAGTAGCTACCACAGGAGAAATTCTTAAACTTCAAAATCAAGTAGAAGAAGTAAGAGTAAGTGAAGAAATTAAGGATTTAATAATATCAATAGTATCTTATACAAGAAATAATGTTAATTTAGATTTAGGAGTAAGTCCTAGAGGTAGTATTGCATTATTAAAGGTATCAAAGGCTTGTGCATTTATAAAAAGTAGAGATTATGTACTTCCAGAAGATGTAGTAGATATTTCTTTAGATGTATTAAGCCATAGAGTTATTTTATCATCAAATGCTAAAGTAAAAGGAATAACAGCTAAGGATGTAATCTTAGATTGTGTAAATAAGGCTATAAAAAATACAAGTAAGGTGCTTTAGATGATAAGATGGTTTTTTTATATTGGAATGTTAATGATATCTTTTATGTTTACTTATATCTTTGATATAAAAGAAAATTATGTAATACTTTATATGATACTTCTTATACCTTTAATAGATTATATTTCTTATAATATATTTAGAAAAAATCTATCTTCATCAGTAAAGGTATTAACTGATAATGTGGAAAAAGGGCAAAAGATATTATGTAAAATAGAATTAAAAAATAAGTCATTACTACCAATTCCATTTATAGATTATAAAATAAAAGTTAGTGATAAAATAACAGCATTAAAAACTTTAGAAGAAAGAGTATCTTTAGGGCAAAATGAAACTTTAGAGAAGAAAATAGAAATAGTAGCACTTCATATAGGCATAGGAGAAATTTCAATAGAAAACTTAGAGATAACAAGTATTTTTGGACTTTTTTCTAGTAAAATTGAAAGTGAAGAAAGTAATTGTAAAATTATGATTGCACCTAAATGCGTAGAGGTAGATGGAGTAGAAAAGCTTATAGAAAGTGCTAGAGAGATAGAAAAAGAAGAAGGGGGAAGTAATTATACTTTTCAAGGAGAGCCAGGATATGAGTATAAAGAATATGTTAAAGGAGACCCTTTAAATAGAGTTAATTGGAAGCTTTCCTCAAAGAAAAATATTATAATGATAAGGCAAAATGCTTCAATAGCTAAATGTAAAAAAGTAGTAGTATTAGACCCATTTATAGTGGAAAATGAAGAGCTTCAAAATAATAGTGATTTATTAATTGAAGGATTTCTAGGAATAGTTAAGGATATGTTTTTAAGTGAATATGAAGTTACTATAGGTATTTATAAAGAAAGCAAATGGAAATTTAAAATTATAAATAAAATAAGTGATATAGAAGAAATTCAAAGAAGTTTTTCAGAATATACTTTTTGTAAGGAAGAGGCATCTTATTTACGATTTAATAAATTTTTTATTAATGAAGATGAAAAGTATGATTTAATAATTGTTACTTCTAATAAAGATATTGAAATAGAGAATTTTATAAAAAATATAAAAGATAAGTGCCATGGAATTGAAATTATAAGAAACAATAAAGAAAAAATATTAGAAGAAGAATTTTACCTTGAAAAAGATTATGTACTAGAGAGGATATAAAATATGAATAGAATAGAAAGTACAATAAAAGATAATTATATACCATTAATATTTGCTATATTAGGTTGTGAATTAATATTTTTTTCTTTGTATGGAGGATTTAGTTTTTTATATTCAGGAATTATTCTTATTTTAGTAACAATATTTTTTGCTTTTTATGATATGGTAAATAAAGAGGGGAAAAAAGGGCCTATACTTTATACTCCTGTATGCTTAGCAATATTAATAGTTGGTTCTGTCTTAGCAAAATCTACAGGAAATATTGAAGAATTTAATATAGCAAGACTTGTCTTTGGAGGAGAGATAAAAGAAAGTGGAAGTTTTATATATGCTATGTCTATTTTAAATATTGTTACTTTTTTATACTCTTCAATGATTTATTATTTTTCAGTAATAATAACAAGGGTTATAATATTAATTTTATTATATTTTATTCCTTTAATTCTTTATGCAAAGGGAGCTTATAAAGCAGATAGCATATTTGTATATATTTTTTTAATAAGTTTGTTTTATATATTAGTGTTAGAAATAAAAAATAATACTATAAATAAAAAAATCAGCATAAATGTAAACAGTAAACATATGATTTTTACTGGAGGAGTTGCAATATTAACTATTTTATTTATTGCAATAATATTTCCTAAGCCAGAAAAACTTCCTACAATAGGCTTTTTAGATAAAGTTAAAAATTATGTTCAAGATTATACTAAATCAAATTTAAAAGGATTTAGTGTTGAGTGGGGAAATAGTAGAAATGTAAATGAATCTACAACAGATGGAGAAGATGTTGTTTTATATAATTTAACAGGAAACAATCCAGGATACCTTATTGTAAAAAATTATGATGTATTTGAAAATGGAATGTGGAAAGAAGAAGAGGAATCCTTTTTCTCTGGAAGTTCTATAAATAAATTAGAAAAAATTTATCCTATAGAAAGTACTATAGCAATAATAGATGAATATAGTGGTAATGATGAAGTTATAAAAAAAGCAAAAAATGCTGAAAGGACAAAAGAAGCCATTGTAAATATATCTAATAAATTTACTACAAGATTTATAGTACATCCATCTAAAACTCAAAGTTGTAAATTAGCAACAGGAGGAGATGATGTGTATTTAAGTGGATTTGATATGTTATTTTTAAAAGATGGTAAAACATTTCAAAGTGAAAGTAATTATTCTATAAGTTATATTAAAGATAATCCAAATATTGAATCAAAAGAAGCTATTTTACTTACTTATCTTAATGATGAAAGATATTTAAATTTATTAAAAGAATGTGCAACTTCAAGTAAATATGAGAAAGAAAAGGAAAATGTAACTACTATAAATAATAGTTATACTAAGCTTTCAGAGGATACTTCTGATAAGCTAATAAATTTATCTAAAAATATTACAAATGGAAAAGAATCAACTTATGCTAAAGCAAAGGCAATAGAAAGTTACTTTAGAGGTGGTTCATATATATATAGTTTAACTTTACCTAAAAATACAGGAAAAGAAAGTTATATAGATTATTTTATATTTGAAGGAAAAACAGGTTTTTGTGTTCAATATGCTACAGCTATGACATTATTATGTAGAGCAAGTGGAATTCCAGCAAGGTATGTTGAAGGATATGTTGTAGATGAAGAGGATAAACATGCTGGAGTATATGAAGTTAATGCAAAAAAAGGACATGCTTTTGTTGAAGTTTATATAGCAGGATATGGATGGAAAATATTTGACCCTACTCCTGGAATAGTAGAAGTAAGTAGTGAAATAGTAAATGAAGAAGGAAAAACAGAAACAGCTTTAAGTAGCAACAATAAGAGTATTTATATAATTATAGGAATAGTTTCAATTGGAGTATTATTTATAGGAATAGAATATTTAACTAAAAGAAAAAGAAAGCTAAATAAAATTTTAAAGCTTTCTAATGAAGAGGCCTTTGAAGAAATTATTAAAGACATAATATTGTTATTAAAATCTTGTAATCTAATTTCTAAAAATGGAGAAACCCTTATGAGATTTTCAACAAGAGTAGATGAACAGTTAAATATTAATTTTAAAAACATTATTGAAAAATATTATGATTATAAATATGCTTTTAAAAATTTATCTAAAGAAGATGTAAATGAAGCATTAAAATTAGATAATGAAATCTATAAATATATAAAAGAAAATAAAAAAGGTAAGAAAAAATAATAAAAATTTGAACATTTATTAAGGAGGTGTCTAATTAATAGATACCTTCTTTTTTATTAATTTATAAATATTATATATAAAAACATATAATTTGTTAAAGTAATATAATAATTTTTTTTATCCTATGGAAAATTATACATTCACTAAACTTTTTTTATATCAGAATTGTTATATAAATTACAAAAATAATGCAAGAAATTTTAAAAAGTATTTTGTATAATAACGTTATCATATAAATTTATTTTTTTTTGGAGGGATTAAAATGGCAAGAAATACTGACTTAAATTTAAGAGGAGAAGTTATTTATTCAATTTATGTAAGAAATCATAGTGAAGAAGGAACTTTTAAAGCTGTTGAAAAAGACTTAGAAAGAATAAAAAATTTAGGAACAGATATAATATGGTTTATGCCTATTCATCCAATTGGAGTTAAAAATAAAAAAGGTGATTTAGGATGTCCATATGCTATTAAAAATTATAGAGAAGTTAATCCAGAGTATGGAACTTTAGAAGATTTTAAAAATTGTGTAGATAAAATACATGCTTTAGGAATGAAATGTATAATAGATGTAGTTTATAATCACACTTCCCCAGACTCATGGCTTGTAGAAAACCATCCAGAATATTTTTATAAAAAGTCTGATGGAAACTTTGGAAACAAAGTTGGAGATTGGTGGGATGTAGTAGATTTAGATTATAACAACAAAGATTTATGGACTTATCAAATAGATACATTAAAAATGTGGGCAGAAATAGTTGATGGATTTAGATGTGATGTTGCTTCTTTAGTTCCAGTAGATTTTTGGATTAAGGCAAGAGAAGAAGTAGCTAAAGTAAGACCAAATGCTATATGGCTTGCAGAAACAATTCATACTAATTTCCTTATAGATTTAAGAAGACATGGAGTTTCTGGTAATTCTGATTGTGAAGTATATCAAGCTTTTGATATATGTTATGATTATGATGTGCAACCTTACTTTATGGGATATTTAAAAGGAACAAATAATTTAAGTTATTATGTAGATAGATTAGTTTTTCAAGAAGGAATTTATCCAGAAAATTATATAAAGTTAAGATTTTTAGAAAATCATGATAATCCAAGAGCTAAAGAATTAATAGAAAATGAAGAACAATTAATAAATTGGACTGCATTTCAATATTTCCAAAAAGGTACAACTTTAGTTTATGCAGGACAAGAAACTGAAAATACTAAATGTCCAAGCCTTTTTGATAAAGATTTAGTAAATTGGAATACAGGAAAAGATATTACTAAACTAATGCAAAAATTATATAAAATAAAGAAAAATAATATTTTTATAGATGGTGCCTATAGTTTATTTGCTGATGCAGATAATCAAACTATTATAGGTTACTATGAAAAAAATGGAGAAAAAGTAGTTGGTGTATTTAACTTAAAGGGAATAGAAGGAGAGATAAAGGTAAACCTTAAAGATGGAGAATACATTAATGAAATAGATAATGAAAAGGTAATTGTAAAAAATGGGAAAATAAAAATGAATAAAAAGCCTATAATTTTATTTACAAGAGAATAAAAAAAGCCCCAGACATCAATTGAGGAGGAGATGTTCTGGGGTTTTATCATTCTAAAAAGAATGATAAAAATATATAAGGATGATAGTAAAGTTTACACTTCTTATTATAAATGAAAAAGATTACAAATGCATTACAAAAAATGCAGAAAATTAAAAAAATAAAAAAATATATTGACAAAAATAAATAAAAAATATATAGTTGATATACGAAAAGAGAGCAGTATTTTAAAATAAATATCTTATCTAGAGAGGTGGAGGGACTGGCCCCATGAAACCCAGCAACCGCAATTATGAAAGGTGCTAATTCCAGCAGTAAGCATTTGTACTGAGAGATGAGAAAACTTTGAATGTAATGGCACTAGAGTTTTTTCTAGTGTTTTAATTTTTATAGATATATACTTTTTGGAGGAATTGTATGATAAAAATAGAAGGCTTAGGCAAAAGTTTTGGAAAAACCGAAGTATTAAAGGATATAAATATAAATATAAAAGAAGGAGAAATATATGGCCTAATTGGTCATAGTGGAGCAGGAAAATCAACTTTATTAAGATGTATTAATGGTCTTGAAAGCTATGATACTGGAAGTGTAACAGTAATGGGAAAAGAAGTTAAAGATTTAAGTGAATCAGAACTTAGAAGTTTTAGAAAAAATCTTGGAATGATATTTCAAAACTTTAATCTTCTTAAAAGAAAAACTGTTTTTGATAATGTAGCTCTTCCTCTTGAAGTGTGGAAATACCATGAACCAAAGCTTGATAAGGATGGAAAAGACACAAAATCAGGAAAAAATAAAGAAGATATAAATAAAAGAGTTATGAAGCTTTTAAAACTTGTAGGTCTTGAGGACAAGGCTAAAAGCAAGCCATCTCAATTAAGTGGAGGGCAAAAGCAAAGAGTTGCTATAGCAAGGGCTTTAGCATTAGACCCTAAAATACTTTTATGTGATGAAGCAACTTCTGCATTAGACCCTAAAATAACAAAGGATATTTTAGCACTTCTTAGCAAAATAAATAAAGAACTTGGAATAACTATTGTTATAGTTACTCATCAGATGGAAGTTATAAAAGAGGTATGTGAAAGAGTAGCTCTTCTTGATGGAGGAAAAATTCAAGTGGAAGGAAAAGCTGAAGATTTATTCTTAAAGCCAGGTTCATCTTTAAAGAAGTTCCTTGGAGAAGAAGAGGATACAACTTTACCAAATGAAGGAGTTAATATAAGAATATTCTTCCCAGCAGATTGTTCTGAAAATGCAATAATAACAAAAATGGCAAGAGAAGCTAATATAGATTGTTCTATAGTTTCTGGAAAACTTGAAAAGTTTAGAGATAATGTTTTAGGAAGCTTAGTAATAAACATAGAAAAAGAAGATAAGGACATAGTAGAAAAATACTTAAAAGATAAAGATTTTGAATGGGAGGTAATTTAATATGGAATTAAGCCAAATACTAGAATTATTAGGTAAGGCTTCAAAAGAAACAGCTATAATGGTTATTCCAACAACAATTTTATCTGTAATTATAGGATTTTTCCCAGCTGTAGTTTTAACAGTAACAGATAAAAATGGATTAAAACCAAATAAGTTAATTTATACTATATTTGATTTTATAATAAATACATTAAGAAGCCTACCATTTTTAATATTAATGATAGCAATAATTCCTTTTACTAGATTAGTAGTTGGAAAATCTCTTGGACCAGTAGCTGCAATAGTACCACTTACAGTAGCTTCAGCTCCATTTATAGCAAGAATTATAGAAACTGCTTTAAAAGAAGTTGACAAAGGGGTTATAGAAGCAGCAAAATCCTTTGGAGCATCTAATACACAAATTATTTTTAAAGTTATGCTTAAAGAAGCAGTTCCTTCAATAGTTTCAGGAGTAACTTTAGCATTAATAAGTATAATTGGATATTCTGCTATGGCAGGAAGTATAGGTGCAGGTGGACTTGGAGATTTAGCTGTTAGATATGGATATCAAAGATGGAAACCAGAATTAATGGGGGTAACAGTAGTTGTTCTTATTATATTAGTACAACTTTTACAAAGTTTAGGTAATTATTTATATAAAAAATTATCAAAATAGTTTTTCACATGGAGGAGATTAATAATGAAAAAGAAAAGAATTTTATCAGTGCTATTAACAGGGGTTTTAGCAATAGGATTAATTGGATGTGGTAATTCATCATCAAAAGAAGATGATAAAACAATAAAAATTGGTGTAACTCCAGTACCACATAACGAAATAGTTGAACAAATTAAAGATGATGTAGAAGCTAAGGGGTATAAGTTAGATATACAAGTAATTAATGATTACTTACCTCAGGATACAGCAGTTGAAGAAGGAGAATTAGATGCAAACTTCTTCCAACATATAGCTTATTTAAATCAAGTAAATGAAGAAAAAGGATATCATTTAGCAGTTGCAGCAGAAATTCATGTAGAACCAATGGGTATTTATTCAAATACAGTTAAGAAAATTGAAGATGTAAAAGATGGTGCAAAAGTTGCAATTCCAAATGACCCATCAAATGAAGCAAGAGCTTTAAGACTACTTGCTAAAGCTGGTTTAATAACAATTCCAGAGGGTGAATTAGTTACTGCAGCAGATATAAAAGAAAATAAAAAGAATTTACAATTTACAGAAGTTGATGCGGCACAATTACCAAGAACTTTAGAAGAAGTAGATTTAGCGGTAATTAATGGAAATTATGCCTTAGATGCAGGATTAAATGTTAATGAAGATGCTATTTATATTGAAGACAAAGATGATGAAAATATAAAAGATATGAGAAATGTTTTAGCTGTTAAAGAAGAAAACTTAAATTCAGAAAAAACTAAAGTATTAGTTGAAGCTTTAACTTCTGATAAAGTTAGAAAATTCATAGAAGATAATTATAAAGGTGCTGTAATACCAGTATTCTAAAATTAAAGCTTAAACATAGGGATATTGTTTGAAAAATCATATAATTTTTTTAAAAATAAAAGAGCTTTGCATAATGAATTTTTTATGCAAAGCTTTTTAAAATTTTTATTTGTATAAATTAATACTTTTTATTTAATTTTTTCTTATTTAAGCGAATAAATACTTTAGTTATTTCTACTAATGCTAAAGGAAGAAGTGATAATAATGTTACAATTATCCATTCATTAAATTTAAGTGATACAAGACTAAAGAAATTTTTAAATGATGGAACAAATAAAACAATAGTTAAAATTCCTAAAGATAAAACAATAGAAGCAAATAAAAACAAATTACGACCATTACCAGTTGTAAATATAGATTCTGTATTAGAACGTTGATTTAATGCATGGAATAGTTGAGAAATGGCCAATACACAAAATGCCATAGTCATTCCAACTTCATGACTATCTTTTAATCCTATTTTATATGCACATATTGTAGCAGTTGTTATAAATAAACCATGAAGAACAACCCTTACTACTAGTCCTTTTTCAAAAAGAGTGCCTGATTTTACAGGTTTATTTTTCATTATATTTTTACTTGCAGGGTCAACTCCAAGGGCTAAAGCTGGAAGTGTATCTGTAGCAAGATTTATTAAAAGTATATGAACAGCTAAAATAGGAGCATCCCAGTTTAACAAAGTTGCTATAAATAATGTTAAAATTTCTGCTATATTACCAGCTAGTAAAAATTGAATAACTTTTTGAATATTTTTATATACTCTTCTCCCTTCTCTTATTGCATATTCAATGGTAGTAAAGTTATCATCCATTAAAATCATATCAGCAGCATCTTTTGCCACATCAGTACCACTTTTACCCATGGCAACACCAATATCAGCAGCTTTAAGTGCAGGTGAATCATTTACTCCATCTCCAGTCATGGCAGTGATTTCACCAGTTCTTTTTAATGAATTTATTATTCGTAATTTATCATTAGGAGATACACGAGCAAAAACAGTAGTGGTATGAACCATTTTATCTAATTCATCATCTGTCATTTTATGAAGTTCTTCACCAGATATTACTGTATTTCCTTCATGATAAATAGATAATTGCTTTGCAATGGCTAAAGCTGTTATTTTATGATCTCCTGTAATCATTATTGTACGAATTCCTGCATTATGGCAAGTTTCCACTGCAGAAATGACTTCTTTTCTTGGAGGGTCAATCATGCCAGTTACTCCTAAGAAAGTTAAACCATATTCTATATTTTCTTCATCATCAGAAGGAATATCTTTTAGTATTTTTTTTGCAAAACCAAGTACACGTAAAGCTTTAGATGACATATCAAAACAAAGATTTTTAATATCTTCTTTATCTTTATTGGTTAAAGGTCTTATGCCATTTTCAGTTAAAATACTATCACATAAAGGAAGCATTTCATCAACTGCACCTTTTGTATAAGCAGTAATATTATTGTCAATAATATGAATAGTAGACATTCTTTTTCTATTAGAATCAAAAGGTTGTTCAAATTTACGAGGATATTTATCTTCAAGTTCTTCATGATTTATATTAAATTTTTTAGCTAAAAAGATTAATGCACCTTCTGTTGGGTCACCTATTATTCCTTCAGGATTATCTGGGTCAAGAGAAGCATTGTTACAAAGAGCAGAAGCATAAATAAGCTCTTTATATAGTGAAAAATCTTTTACATCTATTTCATTAATTTTAGAAGAAGTTCTAGTTTTAAAATTATTATTTGTTGCAATTTCTGTTACTGTCATTTTATTAAGAGTAAGAGTTCCTGTTTTATCACAACATATAACACTAGCACTTCCTAAAGTTTCCACAGCAGGAAGCTTTTTAACTAAAGCATTTTCTTTTGCCATACGTTGAACGCCTAAAGCCATAACAATTGTAGCAGTAGCTGGAAGTCCTTCAGGAATAATAGAAATTGCTAGAGAAATAGCTGTCATAAGTAATGGAATTAATGGACGTCCATAAAGATAACCAATACCAAAAATTAAAATACATACAATTATACCAACAATACTTAATGTTTTTCCTACAGAATTAAGTTTTTCTTTTAAAGGAGTATGAAATTCATCCTCATCATCTAACATTTTAGCAATATGACCAACTTCTGTATTCATTCCAGTAGCAACAACAACTCCTAATCCATTTCCATATGTAACAATTGAAGAAGTGTATGCCATATTAGTTCTATCACCAAGTACTGCATCTTCTGGTAAAATATCTTCAAAGTCTTTTTCAGAGGGAATTGATTCTCCAGTAAGAGAAGATTCTTGAATTTTAAGGTTTGATGATTTTAAAAGACGAATGTCTGCTGGAACTATAGAACCATCTTCTAAATATATAATATCACCTGGAACTAATAGATTTGCAGAAATTGTACTTTCTTCTCCTTCTCTAAGGACTCTAGCAGTAGGGGCACTCATATTACGTAGTGCTTCTAAAGCATTAGAGGCTTTCTTTTCCTCAATTATACCAATAATAGCATTAAGACAAACTATTATCAATATAACAATAGCTTCTGTCCATTCATTTAAAAAAATAGATAATATAGAAGCACCAATAAGAATAAGAACCATAGTATCAGATAATTGTTCCCAAAGCATTTTTAAAATAGTCTTTTCAGGGGACTTATTTAATTGGTTAAAGCCATATTTTTTAAGTAATTCATCTGCTTTAGCATCACTGAGCCCTTCCTCAGAACTATCTAAATCACTTAATGTTTCTTCAATGGATTTCGAGTGCCAAGGTTTATTTTTGCAATTTTTCATAAAAATCACTCCTTATTAAAGTTAAAATATAGTAATGTATTACATTATATTTAGGAAATTATTATATGTCAATGAAGATTTTGTTAAAAAATAATTACTTTATTATATGGCTTTAGTTGTTAGTGGTAATAATATATAATATAAAGGAATTAAATATAAATAATTGAGAGGTAATTATGAAAAAATTTAAAAGAATGTACATAGAAATAACTAACATATGCAATTTAAGTTGCAGTTTTTGTCCTAAAACAAAAAGAAAAATGGAATTTTTATCAGTGGACAACTTTAAGATAATATTAGAAAAAATAAAACCATATACAGAGTATATTTATTTTCACTTAATGGGAGAACCATTATTAAACCCTAATTTAGAAGAATTTTTAGAAATAGCTTATGAAAAAGGCTTTAAGGTTAATATAACAACTAATGGTACTTTGCTAAAAAAAACAAGAGAAATTCTTTTAAAAAGCAAAAGCTTAAGGCAAATAAATATTTCTCTTCATAGTTTTGAAGCAAATGATAATAATATAACTTTTGATGAATATTTTAATGAAATAACTTCTTTTGTTAATGAAGCAAATGAAAAAACTAATATAATATGTGCTTTAAGGTTATGGAATTTAGAAAGCTATAATGAAAGGGTATCTTCTCCTGAAAATAAATTAAATAAAAATATTATAGATATTCTTAAAGAAGCTTTTAATTATAAAGAAGATTTAAAAGAAAATTTAGATAAAAATAAAAGAGTAAAAATAAGAAAAAATCTTTATTTAAATGGAGCAGAAAAGTTTCAATGGCCTGATATAAATTTAGATATAATAAGTGAAAAAGGATTTTGTCATGGTTTAAGAGACCATATAGGAATATTAGTTGATGGAACTGTTGTTCCTTGTTGTTTAGATAGTGAAGGAAACATACCCCTTGGAAATATTTATAATAAAACTTTAGAAGAAATAATAAATAGTGAAAGAGCAATAAATTTATATAATGGATTTTCTCAAAGAAAAAAAGTAGAGGATTTATGTAAAAAATGTGGCTATAGTGAAAGATTTTAAAGGAAATGAAAAAATAACATAAAAATTTTATATGTAAAGGCTGTTATATAATTAATTAAAAATTAAGTTTACAATAGCCTTTTATTTGTGTATAAAAATACAAAATTAATGCATAAATATAAAAAATATTTATAAATATCTTGATAAAAATAGCTATAAATGGTACTATTTTAATATAACATAAATTGACTTATAAATATGGAGGTTATAGTTATGGCAGTAAACTTAAGAGGAAGAAACTTTTTAAAATTATTAGATTTTACTCCTGAAGAAATTAGATATTTAATAGATTTATCTAAGAATTTAAAGGATTTAAAGAGAGCAGGAATTCCACATGATAGATTAAAGGGAAAAAATATAGTTTTATTATTTGAAAAAACATCAACAAGAACAAGATGTTCTTTTGAAGTAGCAGGACATGATTTAGGAATGGGAGTTACATTTTTAAATGCTGATAGCTCTCAAGTAGGAAAAAAAGAAAGTATTAAAGATACAGCAAGAGTTCTTGGAAGAATGTATGATGGAATAGAATATAGAGGATTTGAACAATCAATAGTTGAAGAACTTGCAGAATATGCTGGAGTTCCTGTATGGAATGGACTAACAGATGAATTCCACCCAACTCAAATGATTGCAGACTTATTAACAATAGAAGAGAAGTTTGGAAAATTAAAAGGAATTAACTTTACTTATATGGGAGATGCAAGAAACAATTTAGGAAATTCATTAATGGTAGCTTGTGCTAAAATGGGAATGAATTTTACAGCTTGTGCAGCTAAAGAAGTATTTCCAAATGAGGATTTAGTTAATACATGTAAAGAAATTGCAAAAGAAACTGGAGGAAGCATAACTTTAACTGAGGATGTTAAAGAAGGAACTAAAAATGCTGATGTAATTTATACAGACATATGGGTTTCAATGGGAGAACCTGAAGAGATTTGGGAAAGCAGATTAAATTTATTAAAGCCATATCAAGTTAATAAAGCTGTTATGGAAAATGTAGCACCAAATGCAGTATTTATGCATTGCCTTCCATCTTATCATGACTTAAATACAGATGTAGGAAGAAAAGTATGTGAAAAGTTTGGAATGAAAGAACTTGAAGTAACAGATGAAGTTTTTGAAGGAAAACAATCAATAGTATTTGACCAAGCTGAAAATCGTATGCACTCAATTAAAGCAATTATATTAGCTACAATTGGGGGCTAAAAAGATAAATTTAAAGTATCACTTTTGACTATAGAAAGTTAAAAGTGATACTTTTTTTATTATCATTTTATTTTTAATAGTTAAGATAAAATTAAGAAATGTTATATTGACTTATAATATTATACGATGTATAGTATTAATATAAATTAATATTATATATCATATAATATTATAAAGTAAATAAGGAGGAATTGTTATGGCTTTTCAGTTAGGTTCAGCCCTTATGGATGCCTGTGTTTTAGCTGTCCTTACTAGAGGGGATACTTATGGCTATGTTTTAACACAGCAAGTAAGAGGAATTATGGATATATCAGAATCCACTTTATATCCTGTTCTTAGAAGACTACAAAAAGATGGTTGTTTAGAAACTTATGATCAGTCTTTTCAAGGAAGAAATAGAAGGTATTATAAGATAACAGAAATGGGAAAGGAAAAATATAAAGAATATATAAAAGAATGGGATGAATATAAATTTAAGATTGATAAGATTTTGTTAGGGGGGTTGGAAAATGAATAAAGAAGAGTTTCTTAAAGAATTAAAAGAAAGATTAGAAGGCTTGCCAAGTGATGAAATAGAAAATGCAATAAATTATTATATTGAATATTTTGAGGATGCCAAAATAGATAATGAAGCAGATGTAACTATTTCTCTTGGTACAGCTAAAGAGGTTGCAAAGCAAATAATGTCAGATTATTCTTCTAGAGATTCAGAAGAAATTATAAAGGTAAATCTTAATAAAGATAATGAAAACAAATGTGAAAATGAATATTTTCCAAAAGAAGAAAATAATAAAAAAGAAAAAAGAAATAAGTGGCTAATAGCTTTAATTGTAGTTCTTGCAATTTTAGCATCTCCTATTATTTTAGGATTAGCCTTTGGAGCTATTGGAATTTTAATAGGTATAGTAGTAACTTTATTTGCAATAGTAATATCTATAATTTTTACCGGAGGAGCATGTATTTTAGGAGGGATAATAAGTGTAATAGGTAGTTTATTTATTTTATCTCAAGTAGGAATTTCTACAGCAGTCTTATTTATAGGCTTAGCACTTATATCAATTGGAATAGGAATAATCTTTTTATGGCTTTCAATAAAGGGATTTAAACTTATAATTTATGGATGCAAAAAAATAATAGAAAAGATTAAAAGAAGGGGTGGAAGGGATGAATAAGCTTTTAAAAACTTCACTATGTATGATTTTAATTGGATTTATATTATCAGTTATAGGATTTTTAGCAGGTGGAAGATTTCATGAAATCTCAATAACTACAAATGGTGTTAGGGTTTATGATACTAATAAAGATAAAAATATAGTTAAGGAAAGTTTTAATTTAGATAGTTTTAATAAGGTTAATATATCCTCTAATTTTGATTTAAGTTATATTGAAATAGTTAAAGGCGATAAATACAAACTTGACCTTCAATATGATAAAGAAAATAAAATTGATTATAGCATAAAAGATGGAGTATTAACAATAAATTATAATTCAAAAAATGAAAAAAATATTATTAATTTTGGATTTTTTAATAATACTTTAGAAGAAGGAGTAAAACTTTATGTTCCAGAGGACTGTAATTTAGATGAGTTAAAGGTTAATACTAGTAGTTCTGATATAAAGATTGATAAAGTAAATAGTAAAGATATAGATATAGTTAATGGATATGGAGATATAAATTTATTAAATTCCTCTTGTGAAAATATTGTATTAAAGGCTAGTAGTGGAGATATAAATTTAAGTGATATAAAAAGTACAAAAATATCCTTTGAAAATGATTATGGAGAGGTAAATATAAAAAATTCTAACTTTGAAGATTTTAACGGAAACTTAAGTAGTGGAGATTTTCAAGCTAATAATATAAATATTTCTAAAGAATGTAATATTAATAATAGTTATGGAAGTATTGAAATGGAAAATTCTTCATTAGGAAACTTTACAGGAACTTTAAATAGTGGAGACCTTGAATTTGAAAACATTAAGGAAATAAAAAATGTAAATATAGAAAATGACTATGGAGATGTGGAGATAAAAGGTAAATTAGAATATAATAAGTTTAATTATTATTTAAAATGTGAATATGGTACTATTGAACTTAATGATAAAGAATATGATGGTAACTATAAAGAAGATAATAAGGCAGAATATAATATAAATATAACTGCTACAAGTGGAGATATAGATATAGAATTTTAAAAAAAAGAGCTGTTTCAGTAAAAATTTATTGAAACAGCTCTTTAAAGTTTAATCCATAACTAAGTTTTTAAGAGATATATCAAGAACTTTAAAAGAGTGAGTTAAAGCTCCAACAGATATATAATCTGTACCAGTTTCAGCATAATCTTTTATATTTTCTATTGTTACATTTCCAGAACATTCAACAATGGCTCTTCCATCTATAAGGTCAACCATTTCTTTAGCCATAGCAGGAGACATATTATCAAGCATTATTATATCAGCCTTTGAATTTATTGCTTCTAAAACTTCTTCTTTTGTTTCTGTTTCAACTTCAACCTTAGTTGTAAAAGAAGCATTTTTCTTAGCTAAAGCCACTGCATTTGAAATACTTCCAGCAGCATCTATATGATTATCTTTTATTAAAATTGAATCTGATAAAGAATATCTATGATTAGCTCCACCACCACAAAGAACAGAGTATTTATCAATGTGTCTATATAAAGGAGTTATTTTTCTTGTATCAACTACTTTAGCTTTTGTATGTTCTATTTCTTTAGCATATTGATAAGTAGTTGTAGCAATTCCACTCATTCTTTGAAGTAAATTTAACCCTATACGTTCTCCCATAAGAACTTTTTGAGTATTACCTTTAACTTCACCTATTTTTTCTCCCTTAGAAACTTTATCTCCATCCTTTTTAAATAGGTTACACTTAACATCACCAATAAGAGTAAAAACTCTTTTAAAAACAGGAAGTCCACATATTATTCCATCTTCTTTTACATAAAGGGAAGCTGTGCAAGTACTATCTTCTGGTATTATACTTGAGGTTGTTATATCACCAAAAGGCATATCTTCATTTAAACCTCTTTGTATTATATCATCAATAATTAAGTAATTTAACATAATTTTCGTCCACCCTTTCCTTTAAATAATCAATAACATCTTCCTTACTTGGATAATTTGAGTTATTAGTTACAAAAAGTTCACTATTTATCTTTTTAGCACATCTATATCCAAAAACTATACCTTCTAATAAAGAATTACTTGCAAGTCTATTGTTTCCATGAACTCCTGTGCAAGCAGCTTCTCCTAGGGCATATAATGAATTTAGGCTTGTTTCACCATATAAATTAATTTTGATTCCACCCATAGCATAGTGGTGAGCAGGAGATACAGGAAGAAGGTCTTTTTCCATGTAATATCCTCTTTCTGCACAAGCATTATAAAGGAATGGGAATCTATTCATTAAGAAGTTTTTATCTAAATGAGTTAAGTCTAAATAAACATATGGCTTATCTGGATGTTTTTTAATTTCTTCTAAAATTGCTTTAGAAACAACATCTCTAGGTTTTAATGAATCTACAAATTCCTCATTATCTAAGTTTTTAAGCTTTCCACCTTCACCTCTTAAAGATTCTGAAAGAAGAAGTCTTTTTCCAATACAATCTGGTTCATAAAGAACTGTAGGGTGTAGTTGTAAATAGTTTATATCTTTAATAGCAACATTATGTTTAAGAGCTATAGCAATACCATCACCAGTTAAAAATGGAAAGTTAGTAGTAGATTTAAAAAGTCCTCCTAAGCCACCTGTTGCAAGGATTGTACATTTTGCATGAATTTGTATCTCTTGGCCATTATGAATACAAATACCACCTAAGCATTTATTATCTTTTCTTATAATATCTACTAATTTACAATGTTCTATAACTTTTATATTATTTCTTTCTTTAAGTCTTTCATAAAGAGTTTCCATAATATATTTTCCAGTTTCATCTTTAACATGAGCAATTCTAAAGGTGCTATGTCCACCTTCTCTTGTATATAATAAAGAACCATCCTTTTTTCTATCAAAAGGAACACCATAGTTTATAAGTCTTTCAATATTTTTCTTTGATTCACTAACTAATGTTTGAACTGCATCCAAATCATTTTTATAATTTCCAGCCTTTAGAGTGTCTTCTATATAAGATGGAAAATCATCAGAATTAAGAGCAGATGATATTCCTCCTTGAGCTAAATAGGAATTACAATCTTTTAAGCCTTCCTTACAAATTAATAAAATATTTAAATTGCTATTTAAGTTAAGGGCAGTATAAACTCCAGCTATACCACTACCAACAACTAATACATCAAAAGTTTTAATCATTTTTATTTATCCCCCAATAAGTGCATATTTTCAAGAGCAGTTAAAGCTTTAGCTCTTTGTTCTTCATCTATTTGCACTTCATTACTTTCATTTAATAAACAATCATAAAGTTCTTCTAAAGTAGTCATTTTCATATTTGGACATATCATAGGATTATTTAATGGAATAAACTCTTTATTAGGACTCTTTTTCTTCATTTGATGAAGAACTCCTTCTTCAGTTACAACAATAAATCCATTTGAATCAGATTCAGCAGAATATTTAATTAAATCAGAAGTACTTCCTATAAAATTAGCTAATGAACGAACAGGCTTGTTACATTCAGGATGAACTAGTACTTCATAAGTTGGGTATTTTTCCTTTAATTCAAGAATGTCTTCTGATTTAACTCTTTCATGAACAGGACAAAATCCTTGATAAAGTATAAACTTTTTATTTGGAAAATGTTCACTTATATATTCTCCAAGATTTCTATCAGGAACAAATATAATTTCATCTCCTTCAAGATTATTCATTATTTTTAAAGCAGATGAAGAAGTAACACATACATCAGACATTGCTTTTATATCAAGATTTGTATTTATATAGCTAACTACCTTAGCTTTTGGATGTTCATCCATTAAAGCTTGTAGCTTGTACACTACACCCATATCAGCCATTGGACATCTTGCTTCTTTTGCAGGTAAAAGAATTCTTTTTTCAGGTGAAAGAATTTTTGCACTTTCAGCCATAAATCCTACACCACAAAAAATTATTAAATCTTTATCAGATTCCATAGCTTTTTTACTAAGAAAGTAAGAATCTCCAACTATATCAGCAAGCTCTTGAATTTCTGGTCTTTGATAAAGATGGGCCAATACAAGGGCATTTTTTTCTTCTTTCAGTTTTTTTATTTCTTCAACAATATTCAAACTTTAACATCTCCTTAACATAAACAAGTGTATTATACCTTTTTATAAAGTTTAAATCACACAAAAAGCTTTGTCAATTTTTTTATCATTAAGTAAATAGTATGTAAAATGAAGTCTATTATAAATTTTAGTTAAAGTAAGTATATTTTCAAGAAAATTTGGCAAGGATTAAAAGAGATTGATAAACATAAGGAGATGGAAATAAATGGAATATAAATTAAAAAATAAAATAACGATATTTGCTATATTAATTACAGTTTTTTCTGTAAGTTATTTTTTAACACAACTATATTTAGAAGATAAGATAATGACAAATAGTGAAAAAATTTCAAATTTAGAAAATGAAGAATATTTAAAGGAAGATATAAAAGTTTCCTTAAATAAAGGAGCTATTAATGAGGAGGAAAAAACTTTAAAGGATTTAAAAAAAGAACTTGGAATAAAAAATGATTTAACAGAAGAGGAATTAAGTGACCTTTTAGTTAAAGATGGATATAATTTAACACAAGAATGTACAAATAAATTATATTATACAAGAACAGTAGCTCCTAATAAATATTATATAAGAGAATATAATGGCTATTTAGCAATCTTTAAAAGTGATAATAAATGTAAGCTAAAAATAGAAAATGAAAACACAGATGTATTTAATCGAAAGAAGTTTGAAAACTTAACAGAGAAAGATAGAGAAAGCATTAATAATTTTGAAAGAGAATTTAATACAAAAGAAGAGGCAGAAGAGGCAATATCTGAACTTATTTCTTAAAAATCATTTCATTATAAGAGTTGAAAAAAAACTTATCAAATGATAGAGTATAATATAGCTTTTGTAATGGAGGCTTTGACCTGTTGCAATAAATTTACTAAAACCTAATAAAATATATTTGTTTTAATAGATTTCTTGTATAATATATTACAGATGGTGAATTATATGAAACATTATTCTATTGAAGAATTTAGTGAGTTAATAGGTAAGAGCCAACAAGCTTTAAGATTATAGGATAAAAAGAATATATTTATACCTAATAACATAACATAAGGTGGAACGAGATATTATTTACATGGCAATATTTAGACTTTTTAAAGTTAAAAAGAGACCACAAAGCTAAAAAATATTAAAGGAGATATGTTGCAATGTCAAAGCTAGTGATACCTAATGGTTATGTTCTTAAAGCATTTCTAATTAGATTAGAGCCTAA
>OBHU01000069.1_pt1 | contig 89875 bp, 93 predicted proteins | sample 1519071 | NCBI WGS metagenome assembly OBHU01 (sample SAMEA2452135, study PRJEB22498) | human gut metagenome
GACGATGGTTATTATACACTTCATATAGGCGCAGCCGATATGGGAACAGGTTGTGACACCATTCTTGCACAAATGGCAGCTGAGTGTTTAGACTGTGATGTTGATCATATTGTTGTCTTTGGGGCAGATACAGATATTTCACCTTATGATTCAGGTTCTTATGCTTCTTCAACAACTTATGTAACAGGAAAGGCAGTAGAGCAAGCTTGTAAAAAATTAAAAAATAATTTATGTGATCTTGCTTTACAAACATTCCATTGTGAAAAAGAAGATGTTGAATTCACCTCACAAGGTGTTAAAAATTTAAAGACAAACGAACTTTTAACTTTAAAGGAGATTGCTTTAAAAGCAATGTGTGGAAATAATATTGAAACACAAGTTACAGTTACACATTCATCTCCAGTTTCACCACCACCTTATATGGTAGGGATGGTTGAAATTGAACTTGATAAAGAAACAGGACAAGTTGATATTCTTGATTATGTTGCTGTTGTCGATTGCGGTACTGTTATTAATACAAATTTAGCACGTGTTCAAACAGAAGGTGGCTTAGTTCAAGGAATTGGTATGGCTCTTTATGAAGATGTTCAATATACAAAACGTGGAGCTATTCCTGAAAACTCTTTTATGCAATATAAAATTCCTACACGTTTGGATATGGGAAAAATTAGAGTTGAATTTGAAAGTAGCTATGAACCAACTGGTCCATTTGGTGCAAAATCGATAGGTGAAATTGTTATTAATACACCATCTCCTGCAATTGCCAATGCTATCTATCGAGCAACAGGTAAATATCTAAAGGATCTTCCAATGACTCCTGAAAAAATCTTAATGGCAATTGATGAGTAATGAAAACATATATTATTTATTTAGCGGCTGGAAATAGTCGTCGTTTTAAGGAAGATAAGTTACATGCGCTTTTTAAAGGAAAAGAGCTTTATCTTTATGGAATTGATACTTTGAAACAATTATTAAAATATCGTAATGATATAGAAATTATCGTTGTTTCTAATACAATTGATACACAAGAAAAAGGTATTCATAGTTATAAAAGCCCTTTAAGTGAAAGAGGAATTTCTTATTCTATTAAAGCTGCTTTAAACCATATCAATCAAAAAGATGACTATCAAATGATGTTTATGGTTGCAGATCAACCTTATCTTTCTTATCAAACAATCAATAAGATGATTGATATATTTAATCAATCATCTTATTCTATATGTTCTTTAATGTTTAAAGATAGAGTTGGAAATCCGGTAATTTTTTCTAAAGACTATTTCAATGAGTTATATTCTTTAAAAGAAGATCAAGGAGGACGAACGATTGTTAATAAATATCCTCAAGAATGTTTTTATTTTATAATTGAAAATGAAAAAGAACTATATGATATTGATTATCAAAGTGATCTACAAAAACTTATAAAGGAAGAGGAATATGATTGAAAACGCTAAGTCAGAAGATAAAGAAGAAATCTATAATTTGATTTGTATTTTAGAAAATAAAGAAATTAATAAAGAACACTTTGATTGTGTTTTTGAAAATTCTTTAAAAGATGAAGATATTATTTTTTTAGTTTATCGAGATAAAAAAATTGAAGGATTTCTAAGTTTTAAAATACATCATTATTTACATCATGACCATGATACAGGTGAAATTGTAGAACTGGTTGTTTTTCCAGAAAAAAGAAATTTGAAAATTGGTAAACAATTGATTGAAAAAATTGAAGAAATTGCAAGGAATAAAAATCTTGAACAAATTGAACTTTCTACTTCCACTTATCGTAAAGGTGCGCATCGCTTTTACGAAAGACAAGGCTATGAAAAATTACATTATAATTATACGAAAGCACTAGATGACTAACTGTCATCTTTTTTTCACATCTTTTACACATTATCATGCTACAATAAAGTTAAAGAGGTGGTAGTAATGTATAAAGCGTTGATGATTGAAGATCATAAAGAAGTAAGAGACTTTGTTAAAGAGTATTTTGATTATAAAGAAATAGAAGTTATAGAAGCTCAAAATGGTTATGAAGGATTAGCAATATTAGATGATACAATCGATATCATTTTACTTGACATCATGATGCCTGGAATCGATGGCTATGAAGTTTGTAAACAGATAAGAAGTCGATATAATACGCTTATTATTTTTATAAGTGCTTTATCAGAAGATGAAAACCAATTAAAAGCTTATGAATATGGGGCAGATGATTATATTACTAAACCATTTAAACCTTCTTTATTGTATGCAAAATGTTTAGCACTTTTAAAAAGAAATAAAAAGATTGAAACGAATCAACTTCAATCAGGAAAAGTGATTTTAGATTTAGACAAACATATTTTAGCGATTGAAGAAAATAATATTGTTTTAACAGATAAAGAATTTAAACTTCTTCGATACTTAATGGAAAATCAGGGAATTGTTTTATCAAGAGAAAAAATTTTAGATGCTTTATGGGGCTATGATTATTATGGTGATGGACGAGCAGTAGATACGTATATCAAACGTTTAAGGAAACGATTGGGAAAATATTCTTATTATATTCAAACTATTGTTAAAACTGGATATGTGTGGAAAGAAGAAGAATTATGAAAAGAATAAGAAGCATTCAGTTTAAGGTGTTTATTTGTTTGTTTATTTCTTTTGTGGTTGTTTTTGGATATATTGTAAAAACTAAATATGATCAAAGTTTTAATGAACTGGTTTACAGTACGGACTACACAGCATCAGACGACTACATTAATTTTTGCAATACTATAGATAGTAGAGGACCTCATCAAGTAGAATTAGATTTAGAAAAAATAAAAAAAGAATTAAGTAATTTACCTAAAGATAATATGACTGAAATCTGTCTTTTAGATGATAAAGGAAAACTTATCAATCAATACGGATATAATAAAAAAGATCGATTACTTATTACCTCTGATTTATGTTCAGAAGGTGATAATTCAAACGATTATTATGATATAAATTACTATATTGACTTATCAGAATTATCAGATAAACAATATAAACTCTTAAAAGATACAATAAAAGATGTTGATGAAAAAGGTTATGATGATATTAATTTAAGTTTTGAAGGTCAAATAGAAGAATTACAAAATTTTAAAGAAACATCGACATTAATGTATAATGCCAAGAGCCGCTATTTTAAAGTCACACCAACCTTTATTCATTATAATACGGATATTTTTGGAATGAAGCAAGGGAACTCAATTAGTGCGACGTTATATGCATATGTTGATGATGGAGATTATCATTTATCGTGGCATGGAGAAGTAGTCAATGACATAAAAGAGGTTTCTACATTGAAAATGAATCAGTTAACAAAAGATGCTATCAATAATCATTTTTCTAATATTTATGTAAGACTTGTTTCATTTTTAGATAAAGATACCATTACTTCAAAAGAAAATAAAAAAATGACAAATGAAATTGCGTCGTCTATTAAAGAAGGTACACTAACATATGCAACTTTTACAAAACTTTTAGATGATTATTCTTATCAGGTATTACTCACACCTTTATATAAGTATAAAGGATATACTGAAGGGCAAGAACACGCACCAGAAGCTTATGTTGCTATTTTCTATGATTTTCAAAGTGGAGGAAGAAATCAATTAAGAAATGATTTGATTAAAGATAATTTTCCATTACTTTTAGGTGGTTTCTTATTTATTGTTTTATTTTCATATTTGATTTCTTATATGACAACAAGACGTATTAAAGAAATTGATCGTGTTGCAATGGAAATCACAAATAATAATTTTGAAGGTGTATTAGATACAAAAGGACATGATGAGTTATCAAGTCTTTCAAGTCATATTAATACGATGTCTTCTAACTTGAAAAGAAATATAGATGCATTGAATTTAGAAATAGATCAAGTGAAGAAGATGGAACAATTAAGGAAAGAATTTATTGCTCAATTTACCCATGAGATTAAAACACCTCTTGCCATTATTAATGGAAATATTGATTTGTTAGAAAATGTAGATGATGAAGATAAAAAAGCTAAGTATATAGAGGTGATCAATAAAGAAATTAGTGTTATTAATGATCTAGTATTACAAATGTTAGATTTATCAAAACTTGAAGCAAAGGCGATTACTTTAGATAAAAAAGAAATTGATTTAAGAGAGCTAACTGAAGATATTATTGATGATTATGAACAATTATTAATGGATAAAAAATTAAAGATAGAAATACAAGGAGAAGATGTTTTAATTGTAGGTGATAGAAAACGAATAGAAATGGTTATTCAAAATTATTTATCAAATGCAATCAAACATGCATTTATTAATAGTACGATCAAAATTAAAATCAAAGAAAATGAATTTTCGATTGAAAATAAGGGAAAACAAATTGATGAAAATAGAATGGATAGCATTTGGGAATCTTTTGTCAGTGATGATCAAAAAGGGACAGGTTTAGGTCTTGCAATCGTTAGAAATATTTTAGAACTTCATGAAATGAGTTATGGAGTTTATAATTTACAAGGCGGTGTAGAGTTTTATTTTAGATGGAAAAAATAAATGAAAACCCTTTCTTTTAAAAAGAGTTATAGAATCGTTAAAAAAGTCTTCTTTTTTTCATAAATTAGTTCCATTTAATGAAAAAAAAGCATATAATAGTCATTGCTTAAAGGAGAGATAGTAATGAATATAATTTTAATGGGTCCACCAGGTGCTGGTAAAGGAACTCAAGCTGCTAAATTGGTGGAAAAATATGGTTTAAAACAAATTTCTACAGGTGACTTATTTAGAAAAGCAATTAAAGAAGAAACAAAATTTGGTGTTATTGCTAAATACTTTATTTCTTTTGGTTATTTAGTACCAGATGATTTTACAATTCAAATGATTCAAGAATATTTAGAAGAAAATATTAACACTGAAGAATTTAAAAATGGTTTCATCTTAGATGGTTTCCCAAGAACAATCATTCAAGCTAGAAAATTAGCTGATATTTGTTCAATGTTCAATTTTAAAATTGATGCTGTAATCAACTTAGATATTCCTGAAGATGTATTAGTTAAACGTTTATCAGGAAGAAGAACTTGTGCTGATTGTGGTAAATCATATCATATCGTTTACAATCCACCTAAAAAAGAAGGTGTTTGTGACGCATGCGGTGGAGAATTAACACAACGTTCTGACGAAAGTGAAGAAGCAGTTCAAGTACGTATTGATACTTACAATAAACAAACAAAACCTTTAATTGATTACTACACAATGTTAGGTGAACTTACTAATGTTGACGGAAATCAATCAATGGATGAAGTTGCTGAAGAAATCTATAAAGTATTAGATAATTTAAAATAGAAGCTCACGCTTCTATTTTTTTTTCATAAAATGAAATAAGCTTTCTTGTATAGACCTCTATGTTATAATGAATATATCAATAAATGGAGGATATAAAAATGAGTAAAAAACCTGTAAAAATTGTAACAATTGGTGGAGGAAGTAGTTATACACCAGAATTAATGGAAGGATTTATTAAAAGATATGATGAACTTCCAATCAAGGAAATTTGGCTTGTCGATATTGAAGATGGGAAAGAAAAATTAGAAATCGTTGGTAAAATGGCACAACGCATGTGGGATGCTTCTCCTTATGATGTTAAAGTTCATCTAACATTAGATCGTCGAGAAGCATTAAAAGATGCAGATTTCGTTACAACTCAATTTAGAGTTGGTTTATTAAATGCTCGTATTAAAGACGAAAGAATTCCATTTAGCTATGGTATGTTAGGTCAAGAAACAAATGGTGCTGGAGGTATGTTTAAAGCTTTAAGAACGATTCCAGTTATTTTATCAATCGTTGAAGATATGAAAGAATTATGCCCAGATGCTTGGCTTGTTAACTTTACAAATCCATCAGGGATGGTAACTGAAGCGGTTATGAGATTTGGTAAATGGGATAAAGTCATTGGTTTATGTAATGTTCCTGTTGGAGCAATGTTAGATGAACCTAAAACAATTGGTAAAACTTTAGATCAATTAACTTATAAATTTGCTGGATTAAACCATTTCCATTGGCATAAAGTATATGATGAAAATGGTAAAGAAGTGACTAAAGATATCATTGAAGCAATGTATGAAGGAAAAGATATGGGAATTCCTGCAAACATTCATGATATTCCATTCTTTAAAGAACAATTACTTCAAATGAATATGATCCCATGCGGATATCATAGATATTATTATCGTGAAGAAGAAATGTTGGCTCATGGTTTAGAAGAATATAATGATCCTAAGGTAGGAACTCGTGGACAACAAGTACAACAAACAGAACATGAGTTATTTGAATTATATAAAAATCCAGATTTAGATCATAAACCAGAACAATTAGCAAAACGTGGAGGAGCACATTATTCAGATGCGGCTTGTGAAACAATTGCTTCAATCTATGGAAATAAATTATCACATATCGTAGTAACAACTAAAAATAATGGATCTGTCCCAGATTTACCAGCTGACTGTGCAGTAGAAGTTTCATCTTATATTGGTTCAACAGGAGCAAGAGCTATTGCCTTTGGGTCATTACAACCAGCTCAAAGAGGATGGTTACAATGCATGAAAAACATGGAATTATGTGTTGAAGAAGCAGCTGTAACTGGTGATTATGGATTATTAATGCAAGCATTCATTTTAAATCCACAAACAGTAGCAGGACAAAAAATGGTTAATGTTTTAAATGAATTATTGATTGCTCATGAAAAATATTTACCACAATTTGCAGATAAGATTGCTGAGTTAAAAGCTGCAGGTGTTACAATTAAAGATGATGTAGCACGTGAATTAACTGAAAAAGGTTTATAAAAAAGGCGGAAGCCTTTTTTATTTTATGGTATGATGTAACAGGTGATATTATGGAAGAATTTTCAAGAACAGAATTATTAATAAAAAAAGAAGGCTTAGAGAAATTACAAAACAGTTCGGTTGCTGTTTTTGGTGTTGGTGGTGTGGGTGGTTTTGTCGTTGAAGCACTCGCACGTGCTGGTGTAGGGACACTTCATATCATTGATCATGATACGGTTTCTATTTCGAATCTTAACCGTCAAATTATTGCGACACATCAAACAATAGATCAAAAAAAAGTAGAAGTTATGAAGGAACGCATTTTATCGATCAATCCTCGTTGCAATGTTCAAACATATGATGATTTCTTTTTGCCTGAAACAATGAATCATTTTCCTTTTGATGAATTTGATTATATTGTAGATGCTGTTGATACAGTAACAGCTAAAATTAAATTGGTAGAAATAGCACAAGAAAAAAAGATTAAAATTATTTCATCAATGGGGACAGGTAATAAGTTAGATCCAACAAAGTTGGAGGTAACTGATATTTATAAAACATCTATTTGTCCACTTGCTAGAGTTATGAGAAGGGAACTTAAGAAAAGAAAAATACCTGCTTTAAAAGTTGTTTATTCTACAGAAAAGCCCATTGAAACAGATGCACCTGTAGATCCTGAGACACATAAAAAAACACCTGGTAGTATTTCTTTTGTACCAAGTTGTGCAGGCTTGATCATTGCAAGTGTTGTTGTAAGAGACTTACTACATATAAAGTAGAAAGAAGGTGAAATTTATGAAAAAAGTAACTTTTGCGATTTTAGCACATGTTGATGCTGGAAAAACAACATTATCTGAAGCAATGCTTTTTCATGCAGGTGTTATTAAAAAAATGGGAAGAGTTGATAAAGAAGATTCTTTTTTAGATTATGATGTACAAGAAAGAAAAAGAGGTATTACTATTTTTTCAAAAGAGATCTCATTTATGTATCGAGAAAGTCAAATGACTTTTTTAGATACACCTGGGCATAATGATTTTAGTTGTGAAATGGAAAGAACGTTACAAGTGTTAGATTATGCTATTCTTGTTATTTCGGCTAAGGATGGTATACAAGCGCACACAAAAACAATTTGGAAATTACTGCAAACTTATCAAATTCCTACTTTTATTTTTGTTAATAAGATGGATAGTACGTACTCAACCAAAGAGCAATTATTACAAAATATTCAAAAAGAATTAAATGAAAATTGTTTTGCAATTGATGAAAACTTTTATGAAAACATTTCTTTATTAAATGATGAATTATTAGAAAAGTATCTTAATCAACAAATGAAACAAGAAGATATTCAAAAAGTTATTTCTTTAAGACAAATGTTTCCTGTATTCTTTGGCTCAGCGTTAAAAGATGAAGGTGTAGAAGAATTTATGGAAGCTTTAGATTTATATACTTGTCAAAAAGAAGCTTTAGATATTTTAAGTGGAATTGTTTTTAAAAAGACATTTCATAAACAAAAACATTTAACGCATTTAAAAGTAACAGGTGGGACTTTGCATGTTAAAGATGTTATTAGTGAAAGTAAAGTAGATGAATTAAGAATTTATACAGGACAAGGCTATCAAAGTGTTCAGAGTGCTTCAACAGGTGATATAGTAGCTTGTTTGGGGTTAGATGAGTTACCTATTGGTTTTACATTTGGAAATCAAAAACAGACACAACAAAATATTTTAAAGCCTTTTATGTCTTATCAAATTTTACTTCCTGATGATATTGAAAAAAGTAAAGCTATTGAACAAATACTAAGTATTGGTAAAGAAGATCCAAGTTTACAATTTGAATATAATCAACAATTAGGAATTCTTTCAGTTAAAATTATGGGAGAAATTCAATTAGATACTTTACAAAATCTTATTTTGGAACGCTATGGATTTTTAATTCATTATGATGAAGGAAGAATTACTTATTTAGAAACGATTTTGGATAAAGTTGAAGGAGTAGGTCATTTTGAACCCTTACGTCACTATGCTGAAGTGCATATCTTATTAGAACCTTTAGAAAGGGGCAAAGGACTTGTGTTTGAAAATCAATGTCAAAGAAATACTTTACCGCTTAATTTTCAAAATCTTGTTTTAACACATATGCAAGAAATTCAACATCTTGGTGTTCTTACAGGATCGCCTATTACAGATATGAAATTGACTCTTGTTACAGGAAAATCCCATTTAAAACATACTGAAGGCGGAGATTTTAGAGAAGCAACCTATCGAGCAATTCGACAAGGCTTAAAAAAGACAAAATCTCTTTTATTAGAACCTTATTATGAATTTGAGATGATTGTAGAAAATCATATTTCAAGTAAGATTATTTATGATTTAGATACATTTCATAGCGATTATCAAATAAGTTATGAACAGGATTTAACAATCATTAAAGGAAAAGCACCTGTTCGTTATTTAATGACGTATCAAAAGGATTTTCTTTCGCTTACAAAAGGTAATGGGAAGCTGTTCTATCAAATGGTTGGTTACTTTGAATGTCATGATCAAGAAAAAATTATTCAAGAAATTGACTATAATAGTGAAGAAGATGCTTTATTTCCTACAGGCTCTATCTTTTGTAAACAGGGTGCAGGATTTTATGTCCCTTATGATGAAGTAGAAAATTATATGCATTTACCTTATGTATATCAAAAAAATAAACCACGTCCAGTTACAAAAAATTATAAAGTCGATGATAAAGAGTTAGAGGAAATATTTATTAGAACATATGGACCAATTAAAAGACGACTTTCTAAAGAAATGAATCGTAAAATAGAAAAACAGGTTGAAGAAAAAAAGACAATTTTACCAGAATGTTTATTAGTAGATGGATATAATATTATTTTTTCATGGGATGAATTAAATGAACTTGCTAAAACAAATTTAGACCATGCTAGACATCGTTTAATAGATATTTTGAATAATTATCAAGGTTATCGAAAATGTTTGCTGATTGTTGTTTTTGATGCTTATAAAATTAAAAAGAATATTGGCTCAATTGAAAAAAATGATAATATTTATGTTGTTTATACAAAAGAAGCGCAAACTGCAGATAACTACATAGAGAAAGTAACACATGATTTATCACAAAAATATCGTGTTTATGTAGCTACTTCAGATGCTTTAGAACAAATTATTGTTTCTTCTAGAGGGGCTATGCGTATTTCTGCAAGAGAATTCGAATTATTGGTTAAAGAAACACATCTTCATGAAATTGAAGAATTTCAAAGAAAAAATAAACAAATGAAAAATTATTTATTAGAGGATTTAAAAAAGAATTAGCAGTTAAATGACTGCTAATTTTGTATATCATGATGTACATAGTAACTTTCATCATCAATGCCTAAAAATTGATAACCTTTTTCTTTATAATATTGGATGATAGAAGGAAGAGCAGCTACAGTTGTATCTTTAGCATCTGTATCATGAGCTAAAAGGACAATATTTTGATGTGTTTCACTTGTAGCTTGTTTAATGATTGTTGCAGTTGGGATATGATCGCCACTTGCATCTGTTGTATCACCATTCCAGTCATAATATTGATAACCTTGTTTAATGACTTCACGTGTTAATTGAGACATGATACCATGACAATAGTTTTTAGAAATACGATTAGAACTTCCTCCTGGAAAACGAATATAGTGGACTTGAATACCAATAAGTTGCTTAACCATTTGTTTTATTTTTTTAAGGTCCTTGAAATAAGCATCCTTAGAGGAATAAATATCTTGATATTCATGCAAATAACTATGCAAACCAATAGTATGTCCTTGTTTATAAGCTTCAATAATATATTGATTATATTCTTGATGACATCCTGTAACAAAAAAAGTTGCTTTAGCATTGTATTTTTTTAATATTTTTAAAATGCGATCAGTATTTTGACTGGGACCATCATCAAACGTAAGATACACTATTTTTTTATTAGATTCTATATGTGTGCCAATTTCTATTTTTTTAACGACAGTTACTTTTCTTTTGAAAGTTGTTTGGTTATTGGAAAGATCATTTGCTTTATAATAAATTGTGTAGTTTCCAATTTGATTGGGATTAAAATCATTGGTATCAATTGTTAAATTGTATTGATTAGAATTATCCTTAATAATAATTCCTTTTTTTAAATCAAAAGATTTCCCTTTTTCAATTTTTAAAGATTCAGATTCTTTAATAGTTGGTTTTTTTGTATCAATAACTTCTATTTTCAAATGATATGTTTTTCCTTTAAAAAAATAAGTCACTGTATAATGTCCTAAAGTTTGATTGTTTAAATCCTTTGCACTATAAGTGACGTCATTAATAGAACCATTTTTAACTTTTTTAATATATTTTTTATAATAAAATGGACTATTGATTTCAATTGTTGGATGATCAATAAATATAATCTTTCTTTGAAAATAAAAGTAACCCAGTATACTCATTATTCCTATTAAACAACATAATAAAAGATGTCTTTTCATGGCTTCCCCTCATATCAAAGATATGTAAATAATTATAAATGTTGAACTAAAATTTTTGAAATTTCTTCAAAAATAATTTGATCTTCTTTAGAAAATCTACTAAATGATGTAGAATCTAAATCTAATACACCATATAATTGATTTCCTTTTATAAGTGGAATTACAATTTCACTGTTGCTTTCGCTATCGCAGGCAATATGTCCTGCAAATTGATGAACATTTTCTACAATAACAGTTTTTCGAGTAGATGCTGCTTTACCACAAACTCCTTTATCTAGAGGAATGTTAGTACAAGCAATTTTACCTTGGAATGGTCCTAAAATAAGTTCAGTGTTTTTAAATAAATTCTACCCAAGAGATATCTTGAAAATTTTGCATAATAAAAGCAGATGTATTGGCTAGAATTGAAATTTTTTCATTGTTGCATTCAATTAAACCAATGTATTGTTTTAATAATAAATCATTCATATTTTTACCTCACTTTATGGTATAGTATAAAATAAAGAAAGGAGTAAGGTCAAGGTGTTTGATATTTTAAAAGCAAAAGAGAGTTTTATGAATTATGTGCGTCAATTTGATTTAACGAATGATAAAATTCATTTAAAACTTGTTCATACATTGGAAGTCGTACGTACAACTGAATATCTATGCCTCTATGAAAATATTACAGGTGTTGAAAGAGACTTAGCCTATTTAATTGCTTTATTGCATGATATAGGACGTTTTGAACAAATAAAACGTTTTAATAGCTTTGATGATCGAAATATTGATCATGCTAAATTAGGGGTGCAGGTTTTATTTAAAGAGGGGATGATTAGAAATTTTATTGATGATGATCAATATGATGAAATTATCGAAAAGGCGATTGCTTATCATTCTTTATACAAAATTCCAAATAATTTAGAACCCTCTTTATTAAAACAAGTTCTTCTTATTAGAGATAGTGATAAATTAGATAATTTTCGAGTAAAAAATATAGAATCAATACAAACTTTGTTTAGTATTTCAGATGCTGACTTTTATAGTCAAAGAGTTTCTCAAAATATTTTGAAAGATATTGAAAATCATACTTTGATTTTAAAAGAAAATAGGCACAATGAAGTAGATATGTGGGTTTCTTATATGGCTTTCGTATTTGACTTAAATTTTAAATCAAGTTATTTGTTTATCAGAGAGAATGATTATATACATAGAAATATGGAACGTTTACATTTTATAGGAGATTTAAAAGAAGATATGTTATTTGTTGAAAAAACATGTCAAAGTTATGTTGAAGAAAAATGTATGTAAATAAAAAGGACATTTGTCCTTTTTATTTGTGTTTATTTCGTTTTCTTTGTAAGAATAAATAAGTATAATCAAATAATTCAAAATTCAATAAATAAATGACTTTTGAAAAAGTAACTAAAAACATTAAAGTAATGGCACCAATATAATCAATATTTCCTAATCCTAAAAATTGATGACCAACAATTAAAGAAATATATAAAACAATTTGCATTATATGGATTACAAAGCTACGATAATGACTTAAGGGTGAATAAATATGTCTTAAACCACTATAATAACACCAACTTGTAAGTAAAACACAAATTGTTGAAAGCATTTCTTTTTCTAAACCTAAGACACGACCACCATTAACGATAATTGTTGAGCAAATAGCAATCATAAAGGCAAAAGGGAAGGCGTTTTTAAAGACTGTTTTTAAAAAATCACCAGACACTCTTTTGAAATTTGGTTCATAGGTCAAAAAGAAAGTCGGGATGCCTACACAACAAGCAGAAATGACAGTTAGTTGGATAGGTTTAAATGGATAACCATGTCCAAATAAGATCATTCCAATTGATAAAACAACTGAAAAGATTGTTTTAATTAAATACATTGATGCAGAAGCAGTAATATTATTAATGACACGTCTTCCTTCATTAACGATATGTGGCATGGCATTAAAGTTATTTTTTAATAAAACAATATGTGAAGCGCTTTTAGCTGCATCACTTCCTGAGGCCATAGCAATTGAACAATCTGCTGCTTTTAAAGCTAATACATCATTAACACCATCACCTGTCATTGCAACCGTATGGTTATTTTCTTGAAGAGCATTGACCATCAATTGTTTTTGTTTTGGAGAAACACGTCCAAAAATAGTATATTTTTCAATGGCCTCTTTTATTTGTTCATCCGATAAAGAAGAAACATCTATGTAATGTTCATAATTTAAAAGATGACAACGTCTAGCAATTGCTGAAACAGTAACAGGATCATCTCCAGAAATAATTTTAATATCAACATCTTGTCTTTTAAAATAATCTAATGTTGTTTTAGCGTCTTGACGAATAACATCGGATAAAATTAAAATTCCAATACATTTTAAATCTTTTATTAAAGTATTATCATTAATAATTATTGGAGTATATCCAATACACAAAACACGAAAACCTTGAGAGGTATAAGTTTTAATTTTCTTTTCAATCTTAGAATCTAGATTTTCAAAAATAAATTGACTTGCTCCTAAATAAACGGTTCCAAATTCATTAAAAGAAACAGCACTGTATTTTCTTTGCGATGAAAAAGGAATAACAAAGAAAGGCTGATAATTTTTTTCTTTAGAGAAGTATTGATGAAGTGCTATAGATGTCATATTGCCATCTTCTAAACAATAATTCATATTTTTGATAATTTGATCAATATTAAAATGATCATCAAAACAAATAACATCATCAACTTTAAGCTTACCTTCAGTAAGCGTTCCTGTTTTATCTAAACAAATAGTATCCACACGAGCAAGAGTTTCAATGCAAAATAGATTTTGGACAAGAGTATTTTTTTTAGCAAGTCTTAGAACACTTAAAGATAGAGCGATTGTTGTAAGTAATACAAGTCCAGATGGAATCATTCCTAAAACAGCAGCTACAACTGAAACAACTGCATCACTAAATGGATAATGACCAATAAAATATTCTTTAAAAAAGAGTAAAATTGATAAAGGAATGATAATAATTGAGATAATTTTTAAAATTTGGTCAATCGATTTTGATAGCTCTGATTTTTTGCTTTCAAATTCTTTTGCTTGAGCGGTAAGCTTATGAATATAACTTTCTTTTCCTACATGAATTACTTTACAAATTGCACGTCCTGATGTAACAAAACTTCCTGAAAGAAGTGAATCACCATTGACTTTTAAAATAGCATCGCTTTCACCTGTAAGAAGTGATTCATTTGCTTCTATATGACCTTCTAAAAGTTCACAATCAACAGGTATTTGCATTCCTGTATTTAAAATGATGAGATCATCTTGAACAATTTCATCAACATTGATTTTAGATAATTGATTATCTCTTAAAACATCAATTTGTTGTTTTGTTAAAATACTTAACTGATCTAATGTCCTTTTTGCTTTTATTTCTTGATAACTTCCTGTTAAAGTATTAAAAAAGATAACAGAGATAAAAAGGGTATTACGATAAGATCCAACAAAAACAAGACATGCAAATAGTAGAATATTAATTAAATTGAAAAATGTAAAAATATTATTAAAAATAATTTCTTTATATGTTTTTGTTGTTTTACTTTCCACAAAATGAGTTTTCCCAAGTTGTTGCCTTTTTAAAACGTCTTCTTGAGATAGACCTGAGAATTCTCTATCAAATATTTTCATAACTATCACCTTGTATTCTATTTTAGAATACTTTTTGTCATTTGACAATCTTTAACAAAATAAGACAAGTAAATAATTGTATACAATTATACAAATTTGTGGTATGATATTCCTAACACTATGATAAGGGGGCTTAAATATGAGTGAATTTATTGATTATGTATTTCAAAGAAGTACATCATTAAATAAAATTGACAATTCTTTATATTCTAAATACAACGTAAAAAATGGTTTAAGAAATGAAGATGGAACAGGTGTTCTTGTTGGACTTACAAGAATATCAGATGTCGTGGGATATAAAAAAGAAAATGGTAAAAAAATTGATACAGAAGGGGAACTTTATTATAGGGGTGTTAAAGTTTCTGATTTTATAAAGGGACATGATCCAAAAAATCGTTTTCTTTTTGAAGAAGTTTGTTTTTTAATTCTTTTTGGATATTTACCTAATAAAGATGAATTAGATGCATTTAAAAAAGAATTAGCTTCAAGATATGATTTACCTTTGAATTATTTACAAGCACGTATACTAGGATTTCCAATGCAAAATATGATGAATAAACTTCAACAAGAAGTTTTAATGCTTTACACATATGATGAAAACCCTGATGATATTTCACCAGAAGCAACGCTAAATAAAGGCTTGGATTTAATTGCTAAGATTCCAGAAATTGTTTGTTATGCTTATCGTACTAAAGTACATTATTTTGATAGTGATAGTTTGTTTATTCATCCAGTAAATACTGAATATTCAATTGCTGAAAATATCCTCCAAATGTTAAGAATAGATCGTTCTTTTACAAAAACAGAAGCGAGTGTTCTAGATATGTGTTTAGTTTTACATGCTGATCATGGTGGAGGGAACAACTCGACTTTTACAAATGTTGTTATGTCTTCAACAGGAACAGACATATATTCTTGTTTTGCAGGAGCTATTGGTTCATTAAAAGGTCCTAAGCATGGAGGTGCTAACTTAGCGGTTGCTAAACAAATGGAACTTGTTATTGATAAAGTAGGACTTAATGCAACGGATGAACAATTAAAACAGGTCATTAAGGATATTTTAGATAAGAAGTTTAATGATCAATCAGGTCTTATTTATGGAATTGGACATGCAGTCTATACATTGAGCGATCCACGTTGTCAAATTCTTTCTAAACAATGTAAACAATTAGCTATCGAAAAAAATCGTTTGAAAGAATATGAACTATACCATCGTTTTGAAGAACTTGCGGTTGCTGAAATTAAAGCAAGAAAGGGAATAAACGTATGTGCCAATATTGATTTTTATAGTGGTCTCGTTTATGACATGCTAGGGCTTTCTAAAGATCTTTATACTTTGATGTTTGTTATTGGACGTTCTGTTGGATGGGTTGCACATAATATTGAAAACAAACTTTATTCAGGAAAAATTATTCGTCCAGCAGGAAAATACGTTGGTGAAAAAAAAGAATATATTAAAATGGAAAATCGTTAAAAGCATTGATAATACAATGCTTTTTTGCTTTTAAGCAAAGAAAAAGCTTGTCAGTTAATGACAAGCTTTAAAATTGTTATTCTTCAATAACTTTGATCCAACCTTCAGGTGCTTCAATTGTACCCATTTGAATACCTGTTAAAGTTTCATAAAGTTTTTTAAGAACAGGTCCGATTTCATCCATTCCACTTGGGAAACAAATTTCTTTACCATGATCATTGATTTTACCTACTGGTGAGATAACAGCAGCAGTACCGCAAAGACCACATTCAGTGAAATCTTTTACTTCATCAAAATAAACTTCTCTTTCTTCAACTTCTAATCCTAAGTATTCTTTAGCAACATACATTAAAGAACGGCGAGTGATAGAAGGTAAGATACTGTTTGATTTTGGAGTAACGATTTTATTATCTTTTGTTACGAAAATGAAGTTTGCTCCACCAGTTTCTTCTACTTTTGTTCTAGTAGCTGCATCTAAGTACATGTTTTCATCGAATCCTTGATTATGTGCATCAACGATTGCATGTAAACTCATTGCGTAGTTTAAACCAGCTTTGATATGTCCTGTACCATGAGGTGCAGCACGATCGAAGTCTGATACACGAATTGTAATAGGTTTAACTCCTCCTTTGAAGTAAGGCCCTACAGGAGTTACGAATACTCTAAATTGATATTCGTTAGCTGGTTTAACACCAATAACTGGGTTACTACCGAACATATATGGACGAATATATAAAGTAGCTCCTGACCCATAAGGTGGTACATAATCAATATTAGCTTTAACAACTTTTTCAATGGCTTCTACCCATTTATCTTCAGGGTAAACTGGCATTTCTAATCGTTTGCAAGAGTCAGCCATACGACTTGCATTTAAATCAGGTCTAAAGCAAACAACTTTCCCATCTTTTGTTCTATAAGCTTTTAACCCTTCAAAACATGTTTGTGCATATTGTAAAACACCTGCACATTCGCTAATAACAACTTTGTCATCAGCAGTAAGCACGCCTTCATCCCAAGCTCCATCTTTATAATTTGATACGAATCTTGCTTCTGTTGGCATATATCCAAAACCGATATTTGACCAATCAATATCTTTTTTTGACATTTTTTAATACTTCCTTTCCTATATATATCTTTAGGCAAATTCTACGCCTCATCAGATGAAGTGTCAATAATAATTTATAACTTATTTTAATAAGAAATTATTAATTGTATTTTATTTATTAATAATATTGAATTGCAAATTTTCTAAAATTGAAATTGCTTTTGCCTGCATTGTTAAATCATTGCTAGAAATACCTTTTACATCAATAAAGATAGGTGTTTCAGGTAGAGCGCTTTTAACAATTACAGCATTAGATAAAACACAAATATTAGAAACAACACCTACTAGAGTAACATTTTGGTAGTTTTTATCTTTTAAGTAATTTCCTAATTCAAGAGAACCAAAAGTTGTTTTTTCAATACAAATATCATGGTCTTTTTTAGCAGTATTTACCTTGCCATATAGTTTCCAACCATCACTATTTTTAATGCAATGTTCAATTGGCAAATTCTTCCCTTCTTGAGTTTCTAAATAATTATTTTGATGTGTATCGAAAGTAAAAATAACATCATCTTTATTTTGATGATATTGATCAATTAAAGAAGCAAGATACTCATCCAAATATTCAGCTTCTTTAAATCCCAAACTGCCATTTACAAAATCTTTTTGATAGTCTACTACAATCAGTAATTTTTTCATAAAATTTCTCCAATCATTTTTATTTAATCTTATCATATATATTGACTTTGTAAATAAATATCATATAATATTCATATGAACATATATTCATATGAGAGGAGAAAAAATGGATAAAATCGTTAATAATGAAATTGTTGAACAAGTAAAGAAAGCAATGCCCGAAGAAGAATCTTTATATGATGTTGCTGAATTATTCAAAGTGTTTGGTGATTCAACAAGAATACGCATTATTTGTGCATTATTTGATCATGAGATGTGTGTTTATGATTTAGCTGCTTGTTTAGATATGACGCAGTCAGCTATTTCTCATCAACTTAGAATTTTAAAAGCCAATAAATTAGTTAAAAATAGAAGAGATGGTAAAATGATGTATTATTCGTTAGATGATGAGCATGTAAAACTAATTTTTGAGGCTGGTTATAGTCATATCATGGAGGATAAATAATATGAAATATAAATATAAGGTTAATGGCCTTGATTGTGCTAATTGCACACAAAAATTAGAAGATGCTTTAAATAAAAAAGAAGAGATTAATGATTGTGTAATTTCTTTTGCAACAGGCATGATGACTTTTGAAAGTAATCAAGAAATTAATGATAATGAGCTGCTTTATTTTATGCAATCCATTGAAGATGAAGTAACAATTGATAACCTCTCTACAAACAAAACACATCATCACGATGAATGTGGATGCGGACACCATCATGAACATGAACATCATCACGATGAATGTAGTTGTGGACACCATCATGAACATGTGGAAGATCATCGTGAATTGGCTAATTCAATCAAATTTAATATAGTTGGTTTGGATTGTGCAAACTGTGCAAGTAAAGTAGAAGCTGAGATAAAAAAACAATCTTACATTGAAGATGCAGTTGTTAATTTTTCTACTCAAAAGTTAATGGTTAAAGTAAAAAACGATGATTCTTTAATGGAAAAGTTACAAGCTGTTGTTGACTCTGTTGAAGAAGGAGTTGTTTTATCAAAGGAAGATAATCAAAAAAAATATAGTAAACCAAAATTATTTGATTTAAAAGAAAATATGGAATTGGTTGAAGGTGTTATTATTTTTATAGGGGCACATTTTTTTGCAGGTGGTTTTGCTACTTTCTTATATTTGTTTGCTTATTTATTAATTGGTTATAAAGTCATTTTAAAAGCAATTAAAAATATTGGTAGAAAAGACTTTTTGGATGAAAATTTCTTAATGTGTTTAGCAACTTTTGGAGCGATTGCTTTAGGTGATTACAGTGAAGCAATTGCGGTTATGCTATTTTATGCTATTGGTGAAATTTTCCAAGGATATGCTGTTAATAAGACAAGATCATCTATTTCTTCTTTAATGGATATTAAAAGTGAATATGCTACAATTGTAAAAGATGATCAAATGATTCAAGTAACTCCTGAAGAAGTACAAGTAGGAGATACAATTGTTGTTAAAGTTGGAGAAAAAGTACCGTTGGATGGTAAAGTTATTAAAGGAAACAGTATGTTAGATACTGCAAGTTTAACAGGTGAATCAGTCCCTAGAAGTGTTGAAGTAGGAGATGAGGTTTTATCAGGAGTTGTCAATTTAAATGATGTTATTTATATTGAAGTAACAAAACCTTATGCGGATAGTACTGTAAGTCGTATTATTGATCTTGTTGAAAATTCTGCAAGTAAAAAAGCTAAAATTGAAAAATTTATTACCCGTTTTGCAAAAGTTTATACACCAACTGTTGTGGGACTTGCTGTTTTATTATTAATTGTTCCGATGATTATTTTACCAAATCAAAATTTCTATGATTGGCTTTATCGTGCATGTACATTCTTAGTTGTTTCTTGTCCATGTGCACTTGTTATTTCAGTACCTTTAGGTTTATATGCTGGTATTGGTAAAGCGAGTGCTTTAGGTGTTTTAGTTAAGGGTGGAAACTATTTAGAATTATTAAAAGATATTGATACTGTTGTTTTTGATAAAACAGGAACACTTACTAAAGGTGAATTTGAAGTTGTTGAAATTTCAGATGATCATTTATTAGAAATTGGTGCATATGGTGAATATATGTCAAATCATCCAATTGCTAGAAGTATTGTTAAAGCTTATAATAAAGAAATCGATAGTACAAGAATAGAAGATTTTAAAGAAATCGCTGGAAAAGGTCTTTCTGTTGTTATTGATCAAAAACAATATGAATTAGGAAATGAAAAATATTTTCATGAATTAGGTATTGAAGTGAGTCAACCTCAATCTGTTGGAACAATTGTTCATATAGCATGTCAAAAACAATATTTAGGACATATCGTTGTTGCAGATGTTATTAAAGAATCTACAATGCCAGGTATTCAAGACTTAAAGAAGGCACATGTTTTAAATACGGTTATGCTTACAGGAGATCATGCAACTGTTGCTCATGATATTGCTTCTAAAATAGGAATTGATCAAGTATATAGTGATTTATTACCACAAAATAAAGTTACACAATTAGAAAAATTAATGGGTAATGATCATGTCGTAGCTTTTGTTGGTGATGGTATTAATGATGCGCCTGTTCTTGCTAGAAGTGATATTGGTATTGCGATGGGTGGCGTTGGTAGTGATGTAGCTATTGAAGCTGCGGATGTTGTTTTAATGAGTGACGATATTACATCAATTGCTAAAGCCATTCAAGTTTCTCATTATACAAACTTTATTTTAAAAGAAAATGTTACTTTTACGTTATTAATTAAAATTGGAGTTTTAGTTCTTACTTTGTTTGGACTTACAAATATGTGGATGGGTGTTTTTGCTGATGTAGGTGTTACTTTAATTGCTATTTGTAACTCAATGAGAATTTTGTATAAGAAGTCATAATTTTGACTTCTTTTTTTTATTTTGTCCATACTTAAAAGGGTGATTAAAATGAATTTGCTTGAATATTTTGTTTTGCCCTTAATTTCTTTGATTGTTTTGTTTTTACTAACGAAATTAATGGGCTATAGGCAAGTAACAGAGTTATCTTTATATGATTATATAATTGGAATTACAATTGGTTCTATTGCTGCTGAAATGGTTATGGGAAGTTTTAATGATATTTTAAAGCCGTTGATTGGAATGATTGTTTATGGTGTTTTTACTTGGGGTGTTTCTGTTTTAACAAAAAGGTATTTAAATTTTCGTTTTTTTGTTGAAGGGAAACCTGTTGTTTTATTTGAAAATGATAAGATATATTTAAAAAGTTTGGATAAAGCAAAAATTGATTTGAATGAATTGTTGATGAATTGCAGAATGAATGGTTATTTTGAGCTTAATGAGCTAGATAAAATTATTTTAGAAACAAATGGGAAATTTACTTTTTATCCCAAGACATCGTCAAGGCCTTTAAAATTAGGTGATCTACATCAAGAAGTTCAAAAAGAATTTATACCAACAATTCTTATTTTACAAGGAACAATTATTTATGAAAATTTAGAATTGATTCATCATAACCAAAAGTGGTTAGAACAAATTATGAAAGTTCATGGAATTAATCTTCAAGAAATTGTTATTTTGTATGTAGATGGACAACAAACAATACATTTTTATTTAAAAAACGAATTAAAAAGGGATTTTATTTAATCCCTTTTTTGCATATCATATATAATTTTTAAACCTTTGAATGTAAGATCTTTATCATAGGCATCAATCAAATTTGTTTCTTGATAGATCATTCTACCTAGACCACCTGTAGAAACGACTTTTAATGGTTCAGGATATTGGCTTTTAATTTCTTCAATCAGTTTCTCTGTTAAACCAATATAACCATAAACAACCCCTGATTGCATACCTTCAACAGTATTTTTACCAATAATATGTTGTGGTTTTTTTATTGCTACTTCAGGTAGTTGAGCAGCACGATTAGATAACATTTCTGCAGAAATACCAATACCAGGAGCAATTGCACCACCCATAAATTCACCTTTTGAAGAAATAACATCAAATGTCGTAGCAGTGCCAAAATCAATTACTAAACAAGCACAATGGTGACTATAGTAGGCACCAACAGCATCAACAATACGATCACTTCCTAAAGATTTAGGGTTATCATATTTTACAGAAATGCCTGTTTTAATTCCTGGACCAACAATAATAGGTTCTTTGTGGAAATATTTACGAATAGAATTTGTAAAAGAATACATGATTTTAGGAACGACACTAGAAATAATAACATCTTTTATATCTTCAACGGTTACATTATAGGCACTTAAAAAAGCAAGAATCATAAAACCATATTCGTCTGATGTCCTTTGCAATTTAGTCGTTAAACGATAATTGCCAATAAGCTGATCATCTTTAAAAAGTCCCATTGTAATATTTGTGTTTCCCATATCTACAACTACTAGCATTGTTATTCTCCTTTAACTTTCATTAATTTTTCTAAAATAATATGCGCTAGATCTTCTTTGCTCATTAAATCTAAATAATCAACAAAGTTTTTTGTAATTAAAGCAACTTTATTTGTATCAGTTTTAAACCCAGCACCATCTTCAAATAAATCATTAACAACTAATAAATCACAATTCTTCTTAAAAAACTTATTTTGAGCATTTTCAATAACGTTTTCTGTTTCCATAGCAAATCCACAAATAGTTTGTTTTGTTTTATGTTTTCCAATATAAGATAAAATATCTTCGTTTTTTCCTAATTTTAAATAAAATTCGTCAGCTTTTTTCTTTATTTTTTGATCGCTATATTCTAAAGGCCGATAGTCACCAACAGCAGCAGACATGATAACATAATCTTGAAAATCAAAATAACTTAATACTTGTTTAAACATACCTTGTGCACTTTGAATTTTGATTACATCTACTTCGTAAGGAGCTCTTTGAGATGATGGACCACTAATCAACGTGACATGAGCTCCTAATTGACGAGCAACTTTTGCTAGTGCATAGCCCATCTTTCCACTTGAATGATTTGAAATAAATCTCACTGGATCAAGTGGCTCTTGAGTAGGACCAGCGGTAATAAGAACATGCTTTCCAGCTAATGGATGAGGATATGTCGCATATTCAATAGCATCAAGTAAATCTTCAATATCACTTAAATGTCCTCTTCCTTGATAACCACATGCGAGTTCACCAATTTCAGGTTCCACAATCTTAATATGATAAGATTTACAAATATCAAGATTTTTTTGAGTTGCAGTATTTTCATACATGTGTACATTCATTGCAGGAGCAATGATTTTTGGACATGTTGCTGCTAAAAAGGCGGAAGATAAAACATCGTCTGCTAAACCATGAGCAACTTTGGCAATAATATTTGCAGTTGCTGGAACAATAATAAAACAATCAGCATCCTTAACAATGTTAATGTGTTTAATTTGATAACCTGTTTCATCAAAATCATCAATTAAAACAGGTTTATGAATAAGTGCTCCAAAGGTAAGTGGTGTTACAAATTGAGCTGCATTTTTTGTCATAATAACTTCAATATTATAATTTTTCTTTTTTAAACGGGAAATAAGTTCACATGTTTTATATGCTGCAATACTTCCTGTTATACCAATAACAATTTTTTTCATAAAACCTCCAAGGGTGATTTTTACATCTATGCAACATTATAATATATTTTGAAATCCCATACAATGTATTTCATTCTTTTATTTTTTGGTTTTCATGATAAAATATCTTTAAAAGAAAAGAGGAGTGTTTATGAAAAAAATAGCTGTATTATGTAAAGATGGATTTGAAGAAATCGAAGCATTGACACCAGTTGATGTTTTAAGAAGAGCAAATGTTCATGTTGATTTAGTAGGGATGGATGATTTAAAGGTGACAAGTTCTCATCAAATTACAATTCAAATGGATTGCGTCTTTAATGATCAAATCAAAGAATATGATGGAATTGTTATTCCTGGTGGTTTACCTGGAGCAACAAATTTAAGAGATGATGCATGTGTTATTGAAATTGTTCAACAATTCAATCGGGAACATAAATTGATTGCTGCTATTTGTGCAGGACCAATTGTTTTAGCTAAAGCAGGTATTTTAAAAGATAAAATCTGTACTTGTTCTCCAGGTTTTGAAACACAACTTACTGGAGCTAATTATCAAGAAGCTATTGTTCAAAAAGATGATCATATTATTACAGGTAAAGGACCAGCGGCTGCCTTAGAATTTGGATATACTATTTTAGAAAGTTTAGGGTACGATTCATCAAACTTAAGACAAGGTATGCAATATGAATATCTCATGAACGTTGAAGCACATAAAGAATAAAATTGATAAATAGTAAGACGCTAATTTCGATAAGACCATTGATTTGAGAAAAGAAAATAATGAACATGGCAATGATTGAAAGACCGTAGGAAAACCATAAATAAATTTTGTGAGCTAAAATTGGCTCACTTTTTTGTTTATTTTTAATAAGATATGCTAAGAATAAAAGTGCAATGATAATGCAAGATAAAGGAATAAAAACATGTAAAGTTGAAAAGATTGGATAATTTTTATGATAGGGTAAAATTAATCCAATAAAAAAGAACAGAGAAAGAAAAATAATGAATTTTTTTAAAGAAGTTACTTTAAAAAAGGTTAAGCATAAAGAAAGAGTTAATAAAACACACCAAATGTAATAAAAAAAAGAAAATGATGTATTCATTAAACTTGTGTAGTTTTGATAAAGTGGATGATAAAAAAATAATAAGATGATTGAATAAATAAGTGTAATAATTTGCATAAAATTCCTCATTTCTAAAAAAATAAAAAGAAAAAACCTAAAAAAATAACAATATATATAGTGAAGGAGGTAAAATAAATATGGAAAACAGTATATCACAAATTCATTTATTAAGTGTACACTTAAATGCTGAAAAAGACAGTGTTATTCGTAATTTAGAAGATATTCGGGCAGTCATGTCTGTTTCTTACAAAATTTGCGATAGTAATGCAATCAATTTAATGTTTCTAACGACTGTTAATGAAAAGGAACAATGTTTATTTCATCTAAAATGTGAGTATGCGTTTTTATGTCATGATTATCAAAACGAAAAAGAGATGATCATGTCAGCTGTAAATGTTATTAGTCCAAAAGTAGAAGAAATTATAGCTTTGATGACATCACAAATTAAAAATAAAGCGAGCTAATTTCACATTTATCAAACCCTTTCATATAGTATAATGAGGTGGCATATGAAAGGGTTTATTGAAGTATATGATCAAAGAACACAATTTTTAAAAGATATTTTTTTAAGTCATGGTTATCAAATAAATGATAAACAATCACAAAACCTTGATTTTTATGTTGTTAAAAATCAAAAGATAGATCATGACAATACGTTTTCTCTTAATAATATAAATACAAAATATATTATTAATAAAGATAAAGTTTTTAAACATTTAAATAATACTTTAACAGCAATGGGACTCTATTTAAAAATAATACAAGATAAAGCACATTATAATAATATACTTATTTTAGGCTATGGAGATTTAGCAAAACAGCTTGCAAATATTTTAAAAAGTAATTATGATATTACAATTTGTAATCGAAATAACAAGGATTTAGATGAAATAAAACAAATCTATCATCATTTGGATTTAAATGCTTTATCAGGAAAGTATGATTTAATTATTAATACGATTCCTGTTTGTAAAATCAATTATAAAAAATTAAAATATAAACAAATTTATGATTTGGCACAAACAGTTGAGGGAAAAGATTATCAATCACTAAGAAATATACCTAATTTGTATTTTCCATATGAATCGGCATTATTGATGTTTCAATATATTCACGGAGTGATGAGACATGTTTAATGGAATGAAAATAGGGGTTGGGATTACAGGCTCTTTTTGTTCGTTAAGTAATTGTTTGAGATTTTTAAAGGAACTAAAAAAATATCCTGTAGATATTTATGTTTTTATAAGTGATCAAGTGAATTCTTGTGATACACGGTTTTTTAAGGCGAATCAGTTAATTATAGAAGTTGAAAAAATTATTGAAAAGAAGGTTATTTGTTCAGTTGTTGAAGCAGAAATTTTTGGGCCACAAATACCCTTGGATTTAATGGTAGTTTATCCATGCAGTGCCAATACATTAGCTAAAATGGCACATGGAATCAATGATAATGCGGTGACAATGGCTGTTAAATCAACACTTAGAAATCAACACAATATCGTTCTTGGTTTATGTAGTAATGACTTACTTTCAACAAGCGGAATGAATATGATGAAGATTTTTAATACAAAGCATTTTTATTTGGTGCCAATGTATCAAGATGATGTAATCAAGAAACCAAATAGTTTGATTGCACGGCGAGATTTAATTATTCAAACGATGATCAATGCATTGGTTGATAAACAAATTCAGCCTTTATTTTTAATGAAGAAAGAGTAAATGATACTTTTTCTTTTGTTAATAATTTGTTAGAATAATAGCAAAGTGAGTGTAAGAAGATATAATTAAGGAGGAAATAATGAAAAAAAGTATTATAAAATTGATGCCAATTGGTGGTCAAGCTGAAAACGGTAAAAGCATGTACTGCTTAGAAATAGATGATAATTGGTTTATTATTGATGCAGGTTATCGTTTTCCAGAAGTAGATAAATTAGGAGTGGACGTTATTATTCCTAATTTTGATTATTTAAAAGATAATAAAGATAAAATTAAAGCTATATTTATTACGCATGGTCATGATGATGTAATGGGAGCACTTCCTTATTTATTACAAGAAGTGAATGTTCCTATTTATACAACAGATCTTACAGCTGATTTAATTGATCAATTATTACAAAGATATATGAGACATTCTCATGTTTCATATAAATATAAAATCAAAAGAGTAAATATGAATGCAACGATTAAAGTTGCTGGAGTTGAAGTGGACTTTTTCCCAATTACGCATTCTATTCCTGGAAGTGTAGGGTTAGCATTTTTAACAGATTATGGTTATATTGTCTATAGTAGTGAATTTATTATTGATTTTGGAGCGCCTGAAAGATTTAGATGTAATATTCAAAAGATGATGGAAATTGGTAAAAAAGGAGTTTTAGCTTTACTTTGTGAATCATCATATTCAAAAAATGATGGCTATACTTCTCCTAATCATAAGTTAACTGCTAAAATAGAAAGTATTTTTGAAGATGCTTCAGGACGTATTATTATTTCAAGTTATGCACAAAATGCTTTTAGAACTCAAGAAATTGCTCAACTAGCTAAAAAATATAATCGTAAGATTTGTTTCTATGGAAGAGATAAATATGATAATACCAATTCTTTAATGAGAATTGCTAAAAATAAGAAAAAACCAATCTTGGATATTCATCCAGCTTGTATTGGTGATAATAATGATATTCAAAAAAATAAAGATAATGATAAATTGGTTGTTTTATTAAGTGGTAGTCCTCGTCGTATCTATCATGATATTTTAGATATTATCGATGGAGGAGATGATAAGCTTAAATTACAAGATAGTGATACATTTATTGTAGCTTCACCTGTTTTACCAGGGACTGAAAAAATAGCTAATAGAGCAATCAATGAACTTTATAAAACTGATACACATATTCATGTTTTGAAAAACAAAGAATTGCAATCCATGCATGCAAGTGAAGAGGATATTAAAGTATTGATTCAAATTTTAAATCCAAAATATTTCGTACCAATCAAAGGAGAATATCAACATTTTATTGCTGCAAGTGATGTTGCTAAAAAAATGAATATAAATGATGATCATATTGCTATTGTTGATAATGGAGAAATGATTACTTTTAAAGATGGAAAATTACAAAGTTATCGAGATTCTATTACAATTGAAGATGTGATGATTGATGGTCTTGGAATTGGTGATGTTGGTGTTAAAGTTATTGATGACCGAAATCAATTACAAAATGATGGTGTTGTTATTATTGGTATGACAATTGATGGTAAAACAAGAGAAATTGTTGCCAATACAGATGTACAAACAAGAGGTTTTATTTACTTAAAGGATTCAGAAAATGTTGTAAAAGGAATTATGAATATCGCTGAAACTGAGTTAGAGTCTTATAAAAATAAGACGGAAGAAGATATTAGAGATGTACGTCAAAATATTAAAGATAAAGTGAACAAATATATTATCAAAGAGACTGGCAAAAGACCTGTCATTTTACCAGTAATTATAGAATTATAAAAGCAAGGAATATCTTGCTTTTGTTTTGTTTTTTAAATATGATATGTAAAGAGGTGATATGATGGCTAAGACCGCAAGAAAAAGAAAAAGTAAGCAAGAACAAGTGAGTGAAGAATTAAAATTAAGAATTATTTGTTTATTTTTCATTTTTTTAGTAATTATTGCTGCTATGCAATTAGGAGTGATTGGAGACCACTTGAATTATGTTTTTATGTATGTATTTGGGAATTTAAATGGGATTATTTATCTTACTTGTATTCTTTTATTAGGATATATTGTTATTAAGGCGGATTTTCCTAAATTTAATGGTCCTAAGGCGGTAGGTCTTTATTTGCTCTTTATAGGTTTAACTTTATTTATTTCTGCTACGCCATCACTTACAGGGATAAAAGTCATACAGTCTTATTTTAATCAAGTTCCTTTAAATAGAGGAGGATTATTGGGGGCAGTTTTATATGGCTTTTTAAGTGCATTGTTTGATTATATGGGAGCAATCATTGCAGCGGTTTTTATTGTTGTAACAGGAATTATTTTATTAGGAAGTAAGTTTTATTTTGAACACAAAAAAGAAATTCAAAAAAGAGCAAAAAATAATTTTAATAAAACAAAAGATTCTTTAAAACAGCATTCAAATTATTTTGGAAATTTCTTTAAGAAAAAACAAAATAAGACAACTTTTTTTGATGATGCTATTTTCGAAGATGATGAAACCCCAACGACTATATTTGAAGAAATAGCGAAAGAAGATGTGACTTTGCCACAAGCTTTTACTTTTAATGATGAACATCAAGAAATAGAAATTGTTGATAAAGAGCCACCTATTCCATCGGTGGATGAAGAATTAGTTCAAAATGATCAATCACAAATTGAAGAACCAGTCATAGAGCATAATACAAATAAAAATTATCATTTACCACCGTTATCTCTTTTACATAATGTGGTTAATAAAAAACAAGGTGAAAATAAAAATCATGCTGTAGAAAGTGCTGAAAGATTAACAGCTGTTTTAAATGAATTTGGAGTTCATGCTTCTATTAATAATATTTCTATTGGCCCTTCAATTACAAAATATGAATTAAAATTAGAAACGGGGACAAGAGTCAATAAAATAATGTCTTTACAAGATGATATTAAATTAGCTTTAGCAGCTAAAGATATTCGTATTGAAGCGCCTATTCCTGGAAAACCAGCGGTTGGAGTTGAAATACCTAATTTAGTATCATCAATGGTTTCTTTTAAAGAGGTATTTAAAAACATTCCTGATAAATATAAAGACAATAAACTTGTTGTTCCTTTAGGAAAGGATGTTAATGGTCAAGTCATTTATGCAGAGCTTAATAAAATGCCTCATTTACTTATTGCTGGGGCAACAGGTTCAGGTAAATCTGTATGTGTTAATACGATTATTAGCAGCATATTAATGCGTGCGAAACCGGATGAGGTCAAACTTATTTTAGTTGATCCTAAAAAGGTTGAGTTATCCAATTATAATGGGGTTCCTCATTTATTAGCACCGGTCGTTACTGATCCTAAAAAAGCAGCCGCCACTTTAAGAGAAACTGTTTCGGAAATGGAAAGACGCTATGATTTATTTGCAGGGGCAAATGTTAGAAAAATTGAAACGTATAATCAATATGTTGAAAAGAAAAATCAAGAAAATGATGCGGAACATCAATTAGAAAAACTTCCATATATTGTAGTAATCCTTGATGAAGTTGCAGATTTAATGATGGTAGCTAGTAAAGATGTTGAAGATTGTATTATGCGTATAGCTCAATTAGCACGTGCGGCTGGGATTCATTTAATTGTAGCTACACAAAGACCATCAACAGATATTATTACAGGTGTTATTAAGGCTAATATTCCATCAAGAATTGCTTTTGCTGTTTCTTCAAGTATTGATTCTAGAACGATTCTTGATTGTACAGGCGCAGAGAAACTTTTAGGAAAAGGAGATATGCTTTTTTTACCAATGGGATCGAATTCGCCGATTCGTGTGCAAGGAGCTTATGTTGATGATAGTGAAGTGGAAGCAATCACTTATTATACAACGAAACAACAAGAAGCCTCATATGATGAAAGATACACAAATGTAAAACCAATTTCTGCAGTAGCTGCTTCTAAAGAAGAACAAGAAGATGAAGAGTATGAAATGTGCAGAGCATTTGTTATTCAAGCACAAAAAGCGAGCACATCACTTTTACAAAGACAATTTAGAATAGGCTATAACAAAGCAGCCAGAATTATTGATCAATTAGAAGCGGATGGTATTATAGGTCCACAAATTGGATCTAAACCACGTGAAGTATATGTACGTGGATATAATGAAGAAGAAATTTAAAAACGGTATTTACCGTTTTTTTATTATGTTAATTGTTTTCAAATGTTTTTTTTAATGCTACAATGGTAGAGGAAAATTAAATGGAGGAAGAAGAACATGAAAAAATTATTCGCAAGTATTTTATGCTTAGGAATGATTTTTGGTGCTACTGGATGTACAAGTGGTGGCGATGATACTTATGAAATCGCAATGATCACTGACTCTGGATCAGTTACTGATAAATCATTCAATCAATCTGCTTATGAAGGTGTAAAAGAATTTGGTGAAAAAAATGATATTTCATATAAATATTATGCACCAAAAGATACTGATCAAGCTGGATTATTATCTACAATTGATGATGCTGTAGATAATGGAGCAAAAGTTGTTGTAACTCCAGGATTCAACTTCTCTGGGGCTTTATACCAAGCTCAAGAAAAATATCCTGATGTTAAATTCGTTACTATCGACTTTGAACCACAAAAAGATGGTAGTGGAGAAACAAAGGTTGGAGATAATACAGTAAGTTATTTATTCTCTGAACAAGAATCTGGATATGTTGCTGGATATGCTGCTGTTAAAGAAGGATATACTAAATTAGGTTTCATGGGTGGTATGGCTTTACCAGCTGTAGAAAACTATGGTGTTGGTTACCTACAAGGTGCTAGTGATGCTGCTAAAGAAATGAATGTTAATGTTGATGTTAACTATACATATACTGGTACATTCTCTGAATCACCAGATATCAAATCTAAAGCTTCATCATGGTATGCAGGTGGAACTGAAGTCATCTTCTCATGTGGTGGACAAATTTGTAACTCGATTTTCGCTGCTGGACAAGAAGCAGGTAAATACACTATTGGTGTAGATACTGATCAAAGTGGTGACTCTGATACTGTTATTACTTCTGCATTAAAAGATGTAAAAGGTGCTACTATTGAAGCTTTAAATGCATATAAAAAAGATAAATTCCAAGGTGGAAAAACAGTTACTTTGAAAAATACAGGTGGTATTGTTTATCCAGGATTATTAAAGAACTTCTCTAAAGAAGATCATGATACTGTTGATAAAAAAATCAAAGATGGTTCTTTAGAATTAAAATCATCTGCTGATGTTGATGAAAAAACTGGAGATCCTTCAGGAATTTCATTTGATAATTTAACAGTTAATTTTGAATAAGATAAATTGGGATGTTATGAAATAATTTAAAATCATAACATCCTTTTTTGTTATAATTTCTAACTAAAAATAGGATATTGATATCTTACCAATGATATTTATTTCCTACTAAATAATTCCTCAACCATAATGTTTGAGGAATTATTGTAATTAGAAACAATTGCTTCTTATAGTAGTATAATTTTATTATATAGATATTTAAAATTCCTATTTTTAATATATTTTTATTCTACAAAAGAAAAGGCTGTATGAAATTAATTGTTTAATTTCGTAACAGCCCTTTTTTTGTTATGAAAAAACAAAAATTCTTTTCTATATTTATAAATTCATGTATAATTGTATCGAAAAGGGGGAAGCTTAATGTCATATGCAATAGAAATGCTTAACATAATGAAAGAGTTTCCTGGTATCAAAGCAAATGATAATGTTACCTTGCAAGTTGAACAAGGTGAAATACATGCATTGTTAGGAGAAAATGGTGCCGGAAAATCGACGCTGATGTCTATTTTGTTTGGTTTATATCAACCAGATGAAGGACAAATAAAAATTAATGGAGAACCTGTTGAAATTAATGATCCCAACGATGCCAATAAATATAACATTGGTATGGTTCATCAACATTTCAAACTTGTACATAACTTTACAGTACTTGAAAATATTATTTTGGGTATTGAAGAAACAAAGCATACTTTTATTCAAAAAGGTGCGGCAAGAAAAAAAGTTATTGAATTATCTCAAAAGTATAAATTAAATGTTGATCCAGATGCTTTAATTTCGGATATTACTGTAGGAATGCAACAAAGGGTTGAAATTTTGAAAATGTTATTTAGAGATAATAATGTTTTGATTTTTGATGAACCTACTGCGGTATTAACACCTCAAGAAATCGATGAACTAATGATGATTATGAAAGATTTAGCAAAAGAAGGTAAATCTATCATTTTTATTACTCATAAATTAAATGAAATTAAAGCGGTAGCTAATCGTTGTACAATATTAAGAAAAGGTAAATATATTGGTACAGTTGATGTAGCTTCAACATCTGCTGAAAAATTATCAGAATTAATGGTTGGCCGAAAAGTTAACTTTATTGTAGAAAAAGATAAACCTCAAATTGGTGATACAGTTCTTGAGGTAAAAGATCTATGTTATAAACCAGCTCATTCGTCCAAGAATGTTTTAAATAACGTTTCATTCAATGTACGTCGAGGAGAAATCGTTTGTATTGCGGGAATTGATGGAAATGGACAAACAGAACTTGTTTATGCATTATCAGGTCTTATTAAACATAACAGTGGGCAAATTCTATTAAATGGAGAAGATTTATCTCATGAAAGTATTCGTTCACGTTCTTTAAAAGGGATGGCTCATATTCCAGAAGATCGTCATAAACATGGTTTAGTATTAGATTATAATCTGGCCGAAAACTTTATCTTAAAAAGTTATTTTGATCCAAAATATCAAAATAAAGGTTTTATTAAATTTGATAAGATGTATGAAACAGCTAATAAGTTAATTGAACAATATGATGTTCGTTCTGGTGAAGGTGCAAAATCTATTACGAGAGGAATGTCAGGAGGAAATCAACAAAAAGCAATCATTGCTAGAGAGGTTGAATCTAATTCGGACTTATTAATTGCTGTACAACCAACACGTGGATTAGACGTTGGTGCTATTGAATTTATTCATAAACAACTTGTTAAACAAAGAGATGAAAATAAAGCTGTCTTACTTGTTTCATTAGAATTAGATGAAGTTATGAATGTTTCAGATCGTATTTTAGTAATGTATGAAGGTGAAATCGTTGCTAATTTAGATCCAAAACAAATTGATGAAAAAGAATTAGGACTTTATATGTCAGGAAGTAAACGAGGTGAAGGATATGAAAAATAATGAGTCAAAACAAAATCTGATAGCTTCTTTACTTGCTATATTAATTGGATTGCTTATAGGATTTATCGTTATTTTAATAGCAAATCCATCTCAAGCTTTTAGAGCAATGGGTATTATGATGTCTGGGGGATTTTATAAAGGATTAAGAAGTACAGGGCAAGTTCTTTATTCTGCAATTCCAATTATGATGACTGGGTTATCTGTTGCATTTGCATTTAAATGCGGTAACTTTAATATCGGGACAACTGGTCAATATACAGTTGGTGGCTTTGTGGCATTATTTTTAGCCAATACGCTTTATCAAACTGTACCTGATTCATTATTATGGATCATTTGTTTAATTGCTGCAGGACTTGCTGGAGCAATTTGGGCATTGATTCCCGGAATTTTAAAAGCGTATAGAAATGTTAATATTGTTATTTCGGGTATCATGTTTAACTATATTGGTATGTATCTTGTTATTGAGGGTGTTAAAGCTTTTATTTATGATTCAGCTGGTGCTCGTTCCCAAACATCTAAGATTGCTGTTCCTAAAATGGGATTAAATCATATTTTCCCAGGCTCAGATGTTAATGGTGGTATTATTATTGCTATTGCATTATGCATCGTTGCTTATATTATTTTAAATAAAACAACATTTGGTTATGAATTAAAAGCATGTGGTTATAATCCAGAAGCAAGTCGTTATGCTGGAATGTCTGAAAAGAAAATTGTTATTTTATCAATGGTTATTGCAGGATTTTTCTCAGGTATTGGTGGTGGACTTGTTTATATCGGAGGAACAGGTAGAGCCTTTACAACTGCTGAAGTCACACTTCCAGAAGGATTTAATGGAATTCCAGTTGCATTGTTAGGAATGAACAGTCCACTTGGATGTATTTTAGCGGCATTATTTGTTTCATATATTAATGTTGGTGGAAACTATATGCAAGCATGTAATATTCCAGTTGAAATTATTGATGTCATTTCAGCGGTTATTATTTACTTTAGTTCATTTGCTTTAATGATTCGTTTATATTTACAAAATCATGAAAAGAAAAAACATAAAAAAGAAGTTGCTGTTGAAGGGGGTCAAGAATAATGGATATTATTTTAAATGTCTTAAATCAAACATTAGTCTTTACAGTGCCTCTTTTAGTAGTTGCTTTAGGTGGGATGTTTAGTGAACGAAGTGGTGTCGTTAATATCGCGTTAGAAGGAATCATGATTGGTGGAGCATTCGTGGGGGTTTATTTCATTTATTTAATGCAATCAGCAAACCCAACAATGAATCCGCAATTATTATTGATTTTAGCATTAATTGTAGCTGGTATTTTTGGGGCTCTATTAAGTTTACTTCATGCTTTTGCAGCAATTAACTTAAAAGCCGATCAAACAATTTCCGGAACTGCAATTAATATGTTAGCTCCTGGATTGGGTTTATTCTTAGCTAAATTGATTTTCAATGGAAATTCAAGTGTACCTTTTTCAAATACATTTAGAATTCATGAAATTCCTGTCTTATCACAAATTCCAATTTTAGGACCTATCTTATTTAAAGGTGCTTATATTACAACTTATCTTGGAATTGTTATTTTGATTTTATCGGTTATTTTCTTAAATAAAACAAAAGCAGGATTAAGATTACGTGCTTGTGGTGAAAATCCTCAAGCTGCTGATGCTGCAGGTGTAAGTGTTTATAAATATCGTTATATGGGTGTTCTATTATCTGGTTTTCTAGGTGGTATAGGTGGACTTATTTATATCATCCCAATTTCAACTGTATTTAATAGTGATGTTGGTGGTTATGGATTCTTAGCTCTTGCAATCTTGATTTTTGGTAACTGGCAACCATATCGTATTGCTGCTGCATCATTATTCTTTGGAATTATGAAGACATTAGCATATACTTATACAGCAATTCCATTTTTATCAGCATTAGGTTTCCCAAGTGTTGTTTATAAACTTATTCCTTATGTAGCAACATTGATTTTATTAGCGTTTACTTCTAAAAATTCTGCTGCTCCTAAGGCTTCGGGGATTCCTTATGATAAATCAAAACGTTAAAATATTTGAAAGTATTGTTTCTTAAGAAATAATACTTTTTTATTTTTTTGATTATTTGTGTATAATAGATGAGAATGAAAGGAAATGATTATGGAAAAAGTTTATAAAATGCCAGGGTATGATTTACATTTGCTCCCTACAAATAAATTTAAAAATATTACAATTTCATTAAAATTACAAAATACACTAGATGAAAAAACGGTTGCTAAAAGAACATTACTATCTTTTATGTTGACTACGGGTACAGAAAAATATCCCTCAACACAAGAACTTTCTAAATATTTAGAAAGCATGTATGGCATGAAATTAGGAGCTAATGTTGTTACTAAAGGTAAGAGTCATATTATTAATATTAATTCAATCTGTATTAATCAAGAATATTTACCTTACAAAGAAGATCTTATTCAACAGCAAATCCAATTGTTAAATGATATTTTCTTTAAACCTAATGCCTCAAAAACAGCTTTTGATCAAACAATGTTTGAAAGAAAGAAAAAAGAATTGGTTGAACGTCTTATTAATAATCAAGATGATAAATTTTATTATAGTTTAGAAAAAATGTTTGAATATATGGGAAAGGGGACATGTTTAGGAATTTCTTCTCATGGAAATATTGAAGATATAAAAAAAATTGAAAATGAAGAATTATTTTCGTATTTTAAGGAATGTATAAAAAATGACCAAAAACATATTTATGTAGTCGGAAATGTAGATGAATCTATTGTTCATGTCTTTGAAAATTGTTTATCTTTTGAAAAGAATAATTTAATTTTTGAAAGTGTGTATTCATTTGAAAAAAATAGAAAAGATTTATTAGAAATCATCGAAAAGCAAGATGTTACACAAGCTAAGCTTAATATGGGATATCGTATATCAGTAAATTACACTCACCAAAATCATTATGCTTTTGTAGTATTTAATGCGATTTTTGGTGGAATGAGTCAATCTAAATTATTTAAAGTTGTTAGAGAGAAAAATTCATTATGTTATTATATTTCTTCAAGTTATGATGCTTTTAATGGAGTGATGGTCATTACAGCTGGCATAGAAGGAAAAGATTATCATCAAACCGTTCAATTAATTAAAGAACAATTAAAAGAAATGCAAGATGGTTGCTTTGATCAAGATGATATTGATACTGCAAAATTAATGATTAAAAATTCTATGAAAAAAACAAACGATGAGCCATTAAGTCAAGTTGCCGTTCAATACAATAGAGATATTACGGGAAAAAAAGAAACAAATGAACAATATTTAGAAAAAATTGAAAATGTTACTTATCAAGATATTGTAGATGTTTGTCAAAATATTGAACTTGATACAATATTTTTGTTGAAAGGGAGAAATGAGTAATGGAAAAAATATATTATCAAACTTTAAAAGAAACGTTATTCCATGAAAAATTGGAAAATGGTTTAGAAGTATATTTGTTACCTAAAATTGGTTTTGAAAAAACATATGGTTTATTTTCAACAAGATTTGGATCGATTGATACAACTTTTGTACCCTTAGGACAAAAAGAAATGATAAAAGTCGAAGACGGAATTGCTCATTTTTTAGAACATAAAATGTTTGATATGGAAAATGGGGATGCTGCTGATGAGTTTGCTAAACTTGGGGCAAGTTCAAATGCATTTACATCATCAAGTCGTACGGCCTATTTATTTTCAACGACAACAAATGAAAATGATTGTGTTGAACTTTTACTAGATTTTGTGCAAAGTCTAAATATTACAGACGAAAGCGTAGAAAAAGAAAAAGGAATTATTTGTCAAGAAATAAAAATGTATGATGATGACCCAGATTGGCGTGTTTATTTTGGAGCTATTGCCAACTTGTATCATAAACATCCTGTTAAGATTGATATTGCTGGAACTTGTGAAACTGTTAATAATACGTATAAAGATATGTTGGAACTTTGTTATCAAACTTTTTATCATCCACATAATATGATGCTTTTTGTTGTAGGTAATATTAATCCTGAAGAATTAATAGGTGTCATTAAAGAAAATCAAAATAAAAAGCATTTCTTATCTGAAAATGTAATTCAAAGATTAAAAATAGAAGAACCACCATCAGTAGCTGTTAAAGAACAAATTGATACAATGCAAGTTGAAATGAATAAATTGATTGTTTCTATTAAAATTAATGAAATTCTTGATGATCCTCAAGATAAAATTAAAAGAGAATTAGCTTTAAATTTATTATTTGATTTATGTTTTTCTAAAAGTTCTTCGTTATATAACGAATGGTTAGAAAAAGGGTATATTAATGAAACATTTAGTGCAAGTTTTACGCAAGAAAGAGATTATGCTTTTATTTTAATGGGTGGAGATCAAGATGATTATGAATTATTGCAAAATACAATTTTTAATTTTATAGATCATGTTCAAGATTTAGAAATAGCAGAAGATGACTTTGAAAGAATTAAAAGAAAAACAATTGGAAACTTCATCAATAGTTACAATAGTCCAGAAAGTATTGCAAATACTTTTAGCCGTTATTATTTTGAAGGAATTTGTTCATTTGATTTAGTAGATTATGTAAGTAAAATGACATTGGCAGATATAAATGAAGTAAAAAGATACTTTAGTAAGGAATATGCTTCAAGCTATATTGTTAAAAAAGATAAATAAAGGGGTATATTTAAAAATAATTTATGGTATAATGTAATGCGACTAGAGAGTGTAAATAAATTTCCTACACATTAGATACGGGAACCTGATCTAAATAATGGTGTTGAAAGCCTATCTTTGAATAGGAATCCTAAAATTATTTAAAGGTGCCCACCTGTACGTAACAGGGATAATCTAAAAGCTCTCTAGTTTTTTATTTAAAAGGAGAAATCAAAATGGCAGCAATAGATCAAAAACTTATAGATAGAATAAATGTTTTAGCTAAAAAGAAAAAAGAAGGTACAATTACTCCTGAAGAATTAAAAGAACAGGATAAATTGAGAAAAGAATATATTAAGCTTTTTAGAGAAGGATTTAAATCTCAATTAAAAGCAATTAAAGTTGTAGATGAAAAAGGAAATGATATAACACCGCTTAAATTAAAACAAGAAAAATTAAAAAATTAAGGAATTCTAGTAGAAGATATTTAATTTTTATAGAAAATGTGTATAATATGTCTTGACTTATTTAAAAATGGGAGAAAATGTAAATGGATATTTCAAATTTATCAATCGCAACAATTAGAAGTTTAGGAATCGACACAATCAATAAAGCAAATTCTGGACATCCAGGAATGGTTCTTGGATCAGCACCTGCTTTATATACATTGTTTAATAAAGAACTAAACATTTATAACAAAGAAGCTGAATGGATTAATAGAGATCGTTTCGTTTTAGCAAGTGGACATGCTTCTGCACTTTTATATAGCATGTTACATTTGACAGGGTTTGATGTTACAATCGATGATCTAAAGAATTTTAGACAATTGAATTCTCGTACACCTGGGCATCCAGAAATTGAAATGACACATGGTGTTGATGCTTCAAGTGGACCATTAGGACAAGGTATTCCAATGGCAGCTGGAATGGCAATGGCTGAAAAATTTTTAGCAAGTCAATATAACAAAGAAAACTTTGATATTATTGATCATTATACATATGTTTTATGTGGTGATGGCGATATGCAAGAAGGGGTTACTTATGAAGCGGCATCTCTTGCAGGTCATTTATCATTAGGTAAATTAATTGTTTTATATGATGCAAATAAGGTTACTTTGGATGGACCTTTATCAATGTCATTTAGTGAAAATGTAAAAAAACGTTATGAAGCTTGTAATTGGCAAGTTTTAGAAGTTAAAGATGGAAATGACATTAATGAAATTCATAAAGCTATTAAAAAAGGTAAAAAAGAACAATTCAAGCCAACTTTAATTATTGTAAATACAGTTATTGGATTTGGTTCAGCAAATCAAGGAACAAATAAAGTTCATGGTGCACCATTAGGTAAAGAAGATGGTAAAAACGCTAAATTATCTTATGGTTTTGATCATGATGAATTCTATGTACCTGAAGAAGTATATGAAGATTTTAAAAAGAAAACAATTAAAAGAGGAAAATCTAAATTTAATAAATGGAATAAATTATTCAATGAGTATAAAGAACAATATCCAACAGAAGCAAAACAATTAGAAGATGCTATTGCTGGTAAATATTCTTTAAACATTGATGAACTTTTAAAGAATTATCCTGTAGGACATAATGATGCTACAAGAAATACTTCATTAGAAGTTATTCAAGAAGTTGCTAAACAAAATCCAACTTTCTTATCGGGAACTGCAGACTTAGCTAGTTCAACAAAAACAAAAATTAAAGATGAAGATGACTTTAGTGTTGAAAATTATAATGGACGTAATTTAGTATTTGGAATTCGTGAGTTTGCAATGGTTGCTATTATGAATGGTATGACATTGCATAAAGGTGTAAAAGTTTCATCTGGTGGTTTCTTAGTATTCTCTGATTATTTCAAAGCAGCAGTAAGAATGGCTTGTTTAATGAAATTACCAATTATTTTACCATTATCTCATGATTCTATTGCAGTTGGTGAAGATGGACCAACTCATCAACCAATTGAACAGTTTGCTATGTTAAGATCAATTCCAAATATGCATGTTATTCGTCCAGGAGATGCCGTAGAAATGGCAGCAGCATGGAAATTAGCGATTGAATCAACTGAAAACCCTACAGCACTTATTCTTACAAGACAAAATGTAGAAACAATGGAAAATAGTTCTGTTGAAGGTGTAAGCAAGGGTGCTTACGTTATTGGTAAAGAAGAAAATCATTTAGATGCTATCATTATTGCATCCGGATCAGAAGTTAACTTAGCTATGAAAGCTAAAAAAGTACTTCTTGAAAAAGGTATTGATGTACGTGTTGTATCTATGCCATGCCAAGAAATCTTTGATCAACAAGATGAACAATACAAAGAAGCTGTTTTACCAAATGCAATGCGTAAACGTTTATCAGTAGAAATGGCTAGTTCATTTGGATGGCATAAATATGTTGGTTTAGATGGTATAACAATGTCTATTGATGAATTTGGTAAAAGTGCTCCAGCACAAGATGTTATCCAATCTTATGGATTTACTGTTGATGGAGTCGTAGAAAATATTGAAAAATTATTAAAATAAAGGGAGTACTCCCTTTTTTTACATTCTTCCCTTGATTGTTATGATACCTTAGTAATAGGTGATTGAGATGAAATATGTTATATATGAATACGAAGAAGGTATAAAACAATTATTTGAAAAGTATCCAAATTTAAAACAATATTTTGATAATCTTACGTTAGATAATGATTTTATGAATAAATTTATAAATTGCGTCTATAACAGTGTTGATTATATGAATGAACTTATTTATAAAGAATTGCACAATAGAAAAGAATATCATCGAGTTGGGAAAATGCATATATTTGAAAATGAACTTACACATGAAATAAGTCGTTTATATGTTGAAAATTATAAAATTATTATTGAATCGAAAGATAAAACAAACATATTCTTTGATATTCTCTATCATAATTTAAAAAGTTATGTTATAATAGATGAGAATTTGTAAGGGAGGTATTATCAATGTTATATGCAATTCTTGGATTAATCGTTGGATTAATTGCTGGGTTCTTTGCGTCTCGTTATTTCTTTAAAAAACAATTACAAAAAAATCCACCTATCAATGAAAAAATGATTCGTGCTATGTATATGGAAATGGGAAGAAAACCAAGTGAGGCTCAAATTAAAAGAATCATGGCTTCAGTTAAATCACAATATAAATAAGGGGATACCCTTATTTTTGTTTATATGAAAATATATATTACTAGACATTCCTTAACTGCATGGAACGAAGAAAAAAGACTACAAGGATGGAAAGACTCACCGCTTACTAAGCAAGGGAAAGAAGATGCTTTAAAATTAGGTGAATATATGAAAACAATACATATTGATCAAGTATATTCTTCGCCTTTATTAAGAGCAAAATCTACAGCGAGACTTATTTTTAAAAATGAAAATATTATTGAAGATAGTCGTTTAAAGGAAATGAACTTTGGTGATTATGAAGGAGAATATATTCAAGATTTAAAAAATAAACATGATTATTTTTGTTTGTGGCATCAACCGCAATTGTCATTTTCTTTGCCAAATGGAGAAACATATGAAGAAGTTGTTTTTCGTTTAAATGATTTTATTTTAGAAAAATATAACGAAAATCCTCAACAAACAATTTTTATAACAATTCATGGTATGTTATTTACAATATTACATGGAATTTTTTTAGATTTACCTGTTGAACGATTAAATGAAGTTAATCAAGAAATTGTAAGAGGATGTTCGCTTTCGTTGTTTGAATTTGATGGAAAAAAACATAAAATAGATTTTATTGGGAAAGATTGTTTTTTAACACCTTTAAAAGAAAAAATTAGTTATAAATAAAAAAGATTAGTTTAACTATCATAAACTAGTCTTTTTTACATCCATTGAATTTTTGATTCAGTCTGATTTTTAATACGTTTGATATTATCTTTATGTCTATAAACTAATAAGATAACAGCTACAAGCATGCATAATTTTGCTGTTATGGACACCGCTAGAAACGGTGTAATACATAAAACAATCAAAGCAGTAGAGATTGAAGATAAAGATACATATTTTGAAATTTTTAAAACAAGTAAAAATACAACAATAGCAACAACTGCATATAATGGTTCAATACATAAAAAATAACCTAGACTTGTTGAAACAGCTTTTCCTCCTCGAAATTCAGCAAAGATAGGATAACAATGTCCCAAAATACATGCTAATCCAGCGAGATATTTAATATCAGGATTTAAATTGAATTTTAAAGATAAATAACTACTTAAATAAAATATAATAACTGCTTTAAGAGCATCTAGTACAATTACAGAAATACCTGCTTTTTTTCCTAAGACTCTGCCAGCATTTGTTCCTCCTAAATTGCCCGAGCCACTTTCTCTAACATCCGTATTATAAAATACTTTTCCAATAACAAGGGCAAAGGGGATAGAACCGTATAAATAACCTAATAGAATCAATAATATTTCATACATTTTTATCACCAAGCTAAATTATACAGTTATCCTATAAAAATGCAATTAAACTTTGAAAAAAAACAAGAGTATTGATATAATAGTTCAAGTATAACAAAAGGAGTGATTATATGGCAAAAAAGAATACATATGATGAGTCAAATATACAGATTCTAGAAGGATTAGAAGCAGTTAGAAAAAGACCTGGTATGTATATTGGATCTACAGACAGTAGAGGATTACATCATTTAGTTTGGGAAATTGTTGATAATGCAATAGATGAAGCTCTTTCTGGATATGGTAATTTAATAGAAGTTACTATTTGTAAAGATAATAGTATTATGGTACAAGATCATGGACGTGGAATGCCAACAGGTATGCATGCTTCAGGAAGGCCAACAACAGAAGTTATTTTGACAATTCTTCATGCAGGGGGTAAATTCTCTGAAGATGGTGGTTATAAGACTTCGGGAGGACTTCATGGAGTAGGTGCTTCTGTTGTTAATGCACTTTCTCATTGGTTAGAAGTGACTGTTTGTAGAGATGGAAAGATTTTTAAGCAACGTTTTGAAGATGGCGGAGAAACAATAGGAAAATTAACAGTTATTGGAAAAACAAAAGAAACGGGAACATTGATTCATTTTTTACCAAATGATCAAATTTTTTCAACAATAGAATTTAATTATAAAACAATTAGTGAAAGACTAATGGAAAGTGCTTTTTTATTAAAAGGCATCAAAATTGTTTTAAAAGATGAAAGAACTGGAAAAATGGATGAATTCCATTTTGAAAATGGATTAGAAGCATTTATTGATTATTTAAATACTAATAAAGATGTACTTCATCCAACAATTTCTATTGAAGGTGAACAAAATGGGATGGAAGTAGATATTGCTTTACAATTTACTTCTGGATATCAAGAAACGACATTATCATTTGTTAACCTTGTAAGAACGGGTGATGGTGGAACACATGAAACAGGTTTTAAATCTGGACTTACAAAAACATTCAATGATTATGCGAGAAAATATGGTCTATTAAAAGAAAAAGATAAAAATTTAGAAGGAAATGATGTACGAGAAGGGCTTTCAGCGATTATTTCCATTAAAGTTCCTGAACATTATTTACAATTTGAAGGGCAAACAAAATCAAAATTAGGAACACCAGAAGCTAGAAATATTGTAGATAGTATCGTATATGAAAAATTATCTTATTTCTTAGAAGAAAATAAAGAAATTGCAGATAATCTTGTTAAAAAAATGATTAAAGCTGCTCAAGTAAGGGATGCAGCAAGAAAAGCAAGAGAAGCAGCAAGAAAAGGAAAAGGTGCAAGACAAGAAAGAATATTAAGTGGGAAATTAGCTCCTGCTCAAACTAAAAATAAAAAGAAAAATGAACTTTATTTAGTCGAAGGAGATTCTGCCGGAGGTAGTGCTAAACAAGGACGAGATAGAAAATATCAAGCAATTTTACCTTTAAGAGGAAAAGTTTTAAATAGTGAAAAAGTATCCTTACAAGATATTTTGAAAAATGAAGAACTTGCGACATTAATCAATACTATTGGTGCTGGATTTGGTGCAGATTTTAAAGTTGAAGATAGTCATTATGATAAAGTTATTATTATGACCGATGCAGATACGGATGGGGCCCATATCCAAATATTATTATTAACTTTCTTCTATCGCTATATGAAAGATTTGATCACAGCAGGGAAAGTTTATATTGCTCTTCCACCTCTTTATAAAGTATCTAAAAAAAGTGGAAAAAAAGAAGAGGTTATTTATTGTTGGGAAGATTATGAACTTGAAGATGCTAAAAAGAAAATTGGCAGAGGATACAATGTTCAACGTTATAAAGGTTTAGGGGAAATGAATGCTTCTCAATTATGGGAAACGACCATGGATCCCGAAACAAGAACCTTGATTCAAGTTTCAATTGATGATGCTGCTGTGGTTGAACGTAATGTGACTGTTTTAATGGGTGATAAAGTTGAGCCAAGACGTGAATGGATTGAACAAAATGTACAATTTACATTAGAAGATAATTATCAAATTTAGGAGGTTTTTATGTCTGATAAAAAAATTGTAATGAATTTAGAAGCAATCATGGGTGATCGCTTTGGAAAATATTCAAAATATATTATTCAAGAACGTGCACTTCCTGATGTACGTGATGGATTAAAACCTGTTCAACGTAGAATTCTTTATTCAATGAATAAAGAAGGAAATACGGCTAGTAAACCTTATCGTAAGTCGGCAAAAACGGTAGGGAATGTTATTGGTAATTATCATCCTCATGGTGATACGTCAGTTTATGATGCAATGGTTCGTCTTTCGCAAGAATGGAAAATCAGAGCACCATTAATTGATATGCAAGGAAATAATGGATCAATTGATAATGATCCTGCTGCAGCTATGCGTTATACAGAGGCTAGACTTTCACCAATTGCAAGTGAATTATTAAGAGACTTAGATAAAGATACTGTATTAATGTCTTTAAACTTTGATGATACAGAGTATGAACCAACGGTTTTACCAGCTGCATATCCTAATCTTTTAGTCAATGGATCTACTGGAATATCAGCTGGATATGCAACAGATATTCCACCACATAATTTACAAGAAGTTATTGATGCAACAATTCATCGAATTAAATATCCTCATTGTCATTTAGATAAATTAATGGAATTTATCAAAGGACCTGATTTTCCTACAGGCGCTATTGTTGAAGGATTAGATGGTATTAAAAAGGCCTTTGAAAAAGGAAAAGGAAAAGTTATTGTTCGAGCAAAAACTGAAATTATTGAAGAAAAAAACATGAATCAAATTGTGGTTACTGAAATTCCTTATGAAGTCAATAAAGCTGAATTAGTAAGAAAAATTGATGAGATTCGTTTTAATAAGAATATTGATGGTATTTTAGAAGTAAGAGATGAATCAGACAGAGAAGGTTTGAGAATTGTTATTGATTTGAAAAAGACTGTAAATGTTCAAAATACTCTCAATTATTTTTATAAAAATACCGATTTACAAAAAAACTATAACTATAATATGGTAGCCATTAAGGATAAAAGACCTGTTTTAATGGGAATTGAAGAAATTCTAGATGGTTATATTGATCACCAAATTGATGTTGTAACACGAGCAAGTTTATATGATTTAAATAAAGCAAATGAACGTTTGCATATTGTTGATGGGTTAATTAAAGCAATTTCTATTTTAGATGATGTTGTTAAAACAATTCGTGCATCAAAAGATAAAAGCGATGCAAAAAACAATTTAATAAAACAATATGTATTTTCTGAAAAGCAAGCAGAAGCAATTGTGATGCTACAACTTTATCGATTGACTAATACTGATATTGTTTCTTTACAAGAAGAAAAAGCAGAACTTGAAAAACGTGTTCAAAGATTGAATGAAATATTAGAAAGTGATGATGTTTTACGACAAGTCATCATTAAACGTCTTAAAGAAATCAAACAAAAATATCCTATGCCTCGTTTAACACAAATTAAAGAAGAAGTTAGTGAAATTAAAATTGATGAAAAAGCTATGATTATTTCTGAAGATATTTATGTATCTGTTACTAGAGATGGTTATATTAAACGTATTTCACAAAGATCAATGAAAGCAAGTACGAATATTCCATTTGGTAAAAAAGAAGATGATATTCTTATTTCTTTACATCATGCAAATACTTTAAATCATGTATTATTATTTACTAATAAAGGAAATTATTTATTTGTACCAGTTCATAAAATAGAAGAATTTAAATGGAAAGATTTAGGTAAACATGTAAGTTATCTTGTAAAAGTAGGTGCAGATGAAAAAATTATTTCTTCAATTCTTGTTCAAGATTTTAATTTACCTCTTTATGTTTTAATGGCAACAAAAAATGGTCAAATCAAAAGAACGCTTATAAAAGATTTTGAAGTTTCTAGATATTCAAAAGCAATCACATGCATGAAAGTAAAAGAACAAGATACTATGATTTGTGCTTTACTTACTGATAACCAACAAGGAATATTTATTGTTTCTAAAGCTGGCTATGGTGGATTATATAGTGAACAAGAAGTATCGATTGTTGGTTTAAAAGCTGCAGGTATAAAAGCTCTTAATTTAAAAAATGATTCAATAGCAGCGGTTGATGTGTTTGATCCTTTAGAAAATTATTCAGTATTGATTCTTAGTGAAGACGGTCAAATGAAACGTTTAAAATTGAATGATATACCAGCATGTAAACGTACAACTAAAGGAACAACATTGTATAAAAATTTAAAAACGAAAACAATTTATGTAAAGAATGCATTTGTACTTTCATCTAAAGAAAGTGCTTCTGTCTATACTTCAAAATCTAAAGAGTATACATTTAAGCCAACAGATTTCAATAACGCTTCATTAGAATCAAGATTTTCATCGTTTATTAAGTTAGAAAAAGACGAAACTATTTTATGGAGTCAAATAAATCGAGTAATCACAACAAATGATTATGATGTAAAACAAGAAAATCAAAATTTACAAAGTGATGTTATTGAATTAAAAGAAAGTAAAGAAAAAACTTTATTAGATGATTTTGATATTCAAGAAGTTCCTATTAAAAAAGAAACATCTAATTCAAAAAAGAAAAATACAATTAAATATGAAAAGATTACGTTAGAAGATATTTTAAATGATGACGAATTTTAAAAGAAGGATGATTGATTATCCTTCTTTTTCTTGTAAATAACATTTTAATAATTTAATTAATGCTCTTTTTTCTATTCGAGAAATATAAGAACGTGAAATGTGATACTCTTTAGCAATTTCTTTTTGGGTCATTTTTTTAGATGAATTTAGACCATAGCGTTTTATTAAAATATCTTTTTCTTTTGAAGTTAATACATCAAAACATTGAATAAGCTTTTGAAGATTATCAGCATCATATATTTGATCTAAAATAGGTTTTTCCTTATTATCAATTAAATCTTCTAAAACAACTTCACTGCCATCTTTATCAACTCCAATTACTTCATTTAAAGAAACTTCTTGATTTATTTTTTTTGCTGATCTTAAATGCATTAGAATTTCATTTTCTATACATTTTGAAGCATAAGTTGCTAATTTGGTTTTTTTATCAATACTGTAACTATCGATGGCTTTAATAAGTCCAATAGTGCCAATTGAAATGAGATCTTCTTGCAAATCTCTATTGTTATTATATTTTTTTGCAATATGGGCAACAAGCCTAAGATTCTTTTCAATAAGTAGATCTCTGGCGGCTTTATCGCCATTACATTTTTTTTGTAAGTAAAATTGTTCTTCTTTGAAAGTGAGTGGTAAATCAAAAGTTTTAGACTTGATATAAGATATAAAGTAAGCATTATTCAATAATGAAAGTAATAAAGAAAATATGTTGATCACCTCATTATAATTAATGCTATTTTTGACAAAAAATGATAAATAAAATTAATATTTCTTTTGCTTAACATTTCTTTAAAAATCAAGTATAATAGGGTACAATTGTTATGTGATAAAGAGAGGTAATTTATGGAAGAGTTAAGATGTTATGGCTGTGGAGCTATTATTCAAAGTGAAGATGAAAAAAAGATTGGTTTTGTTCCTAAAAATGCACTAGATCGAAGTCAAGTATTATGTAAAAGATGTTTTCGTTTAAAAAACTATCATCAATTACAAGCAACAAATTTATCAGATGATGATTTTCTTGAAATTTTGAATAAAATTGGAGAAAAGGATTGTTTAGTTGTTTATCTTGTTGATTTATTTGATTTCAATGGAAGTTTAATTCAAGGATTGGTTCGTCATATTAATTATAATGATGTCATTGTTGTTGGTAATAAGAGGGATATTTTACCTCGTTCAATCAAAGATACGAAAATTATTCATTGGTTGAGAAGGCAACTTAAATTAGAGGGAATTAAACCGATAGATGTGTTACTTACAAGTGGAAAAAAGAATTATCATTTAGATGAATTAATGCAAATGATCGATCAATATAGAAAAGGTAGAGATGTTTATGTTGTAGGCGTTACTAATGTTGGTAAATCATCTTTAATCAATTCTTTATTGAAAGCCTATAGTGATGTTCAAGATAATTTAATTACAACTAGTGAATTTCCTGGTACAACATTGGATCTTATTGAAATTCCATTAGATGAAAATTCATCCATTTATGATAGTCCAGGTATTGTCAATAGACATCAAATAGCACATCTTGTTGATGAAAATACATTAAAAGATATTTTACCACAAAGTGAATTACGACCTGTTAATTATCAGTTGAATTGTAAACAAACTTTATATTTTGGTGGATTAGCACGTTTAGATTTTTTAAATGGCTCAAAAACATCGATGACATGTTATTTTCATAGAAGATTGCAAATTCACCGTACAAAATTAGAAAATGCGGATGCTCTTTATAATCGACATAAAACATTAAAACCTGAAGTTGAAGAATTAAAAGATATTCAATCATTTAAAACATATCAATTTAGATTACCTGAAAATAAAGTCGATGTTGTTATTTCAGGATTAGGATTTGTGACAATTCATTGTCCAAATGCATTAATAGAAGTGAAAGCTCCCGAACAAGTTGGAGTCTTTATAAGAGAAGCGTTAATTTAAAGGAGGATATATTATGTTAACTGGAAAACAAAAAAGATTTTTAAGACATGAAGCGCATCATTTAAACGCTATTTTTCAAATTGGAAAAGATGGTTTACATGAAAATCAAATTATTGGAATTGATGAAGCTTTAGAATCAAGAGAACTTATTAAAGTAAAAATTTTAGAAAGTTGTCAACAAGATAAAAATGAAATCGCACAAGAATTATCTTTAAAAACTGATGCTGAAGTTGTTCAAATATTAGGGCGTACAATCATTTTATACCGTGAAAGTGAAAAGGAAATTTATCGTTTACCATGAAAATAGGAATTTTTGGAGGTTCTTTTGATCCTATTCATTTAGGTCATACAAGAATCATTAATGAAGCAATTATATCTCTTCAACTTGATAAGATGTTAATTGTACCTACCAAACACAATCCTTGGAAAGAAGACAGTGTTGCAAATAATCAACAACGTATAGAAATGATTCAAATTGCACTTAAAGATAATTCAAAATGTGAAGTTTGTACATTAGAAATTGATCGACAAGATAATGAAAAAAATTATACGATAGATACAATTAAAGAATTAAAAAAAATATATAAAAATGATCAGCTCTATTTTATGATGGGAATGGATCAGGCAAGCCAATTTGATAAATGGAAATCTGCTAAAGAAATTAGTGAACTTGTTCAATTAGTAGCTTTTAATCGAAAAGGATATCAAAAAAATGATGTTTTAAATGATTATCATTTTGAATTTATTCAAGCTGATTCAACGGCTGAATCAAGCACTCAATTTAAAGCGGGAAATAAAGAAATCGTTGATCGAAATGTTTATACATATGCATTTCAAAATGGCTTATATTTAGAAAATTTTGTTTCAGGATATATGAGTGAAAAAAGATTTAAGCATACATGTTCTGTTGCAAAACTTGCTAGAGAATTTGCTGTTGCAAATGGAATTGATGGTAAAAAAGCATATATTGCAGGAATGTTGCATGATATTGCCAAAGAAATGGATAAAAAACAAGAAGATGATTTGATGGAAAAGTATTTTAGTAAATATGTTGATAAACCAAGAGCAATTTATCATCAATGGTTGTCAACATATTTAGCACAAAAAGATTTTATGATTGAAGATGCTGAAATATTACAAGCAATTCGTCATCACACAACAGCTTCAACAAACATGTCCTTGTTAGATATGTGCGTATATTGTGCAGATAAACTTGATCCTTTAAGAGGATATGATTCTTCAAAACAAATTGCATTATGTAAAGAAGATATCATAGAAGGTTTTAAAGGAGAACTAAAGAATTTTTATAAATTTTCGAAGAAGAAAAACAGACCTATTGATGAATGTTTTTTTGATGTTTATCAAGTATATTGTAAAGGAGATTTAAATGGATAAATTAAAAACAATTGTAAAAGTATTAGATGAAAAATTAGCAGAGGATATTGTTGTTATTGATATGTCAATTGACAGTCCTATTTGTGATTATTTTGTAATTGCAAGTGCAAGTAACGAAAGATTACTTCTTGCATTAAAAGATCATATTGAAGATGCTTGTGATAAAGAAAGATACTATGTAAAAAATATTGAAGGTAGAAAAAATTGTAAATGGATTTTAATGGATTACGGTGATATTGTTGTTCATTTATTTGATCCAGAAGAAAGAAAAAATTATGGAATTGAAAAACTATGGTCTGATAAGCCATTTGTTCAAGTAGAGGATATTTTATAATGTCGTACGAAGCATTTGCCTATTATTATGATAGTTTAATGGATCAAGATTTTTATAATGATTATATTCAATTTATTAATGAGCATGTAAAAGATTATCAAACTGTATTAGAGCTTGGATGTGGTACAGGAGAAATTGCAATACGTTTGGCTCATTTAGGAAAACAAGTTTGTGCTACAGATATTTCAAAAGATATGTTAGAGGTTGCTAAATACAAATGTATTGATTTTAAAGCGGATGTTATGTTATCACGTATTGATATGTGTGATTTTGCAGTTGATAGTCAATTAGATCTTATTCTTTGTTTATGTGATTCTTTAAATTATGTTATTGATTTAAAAGATGTAAAACAAGCATTTGAAAATACGTATAATGCTTTAAAAAAAGGTGGATCATTTATTTTTGATATTGATTCTATGTATAAAATGGAAACAATTTTAAAAGATTATGATGAAGAAAATGATGAAGATGATTTTTATTTTCATTGGCATGTTGATCGTATCAGTAAAGGATATGTAAAACATAGTGTAGAAATTATTGATAAAGTAGAAAATGATCGAGTTTATGAAGAACATTATCAAAAAACGTATGATGTTGAAACCTATATTGAATTATTAGAAAAAATTGGTTTTAAAAACATTAAGTTATATAGTGATTTTTCTAAATATGATACTGAATGTGAAAGAGTTATATTTGTATGTCAAAAGGGGTGATTTTATGATAGGTATTATTGGAGCAATGGAAGAAGAAGTAAAGGCTTTGTTAGATAAAACAGAAGATATTCATGAAAATAAAATTTTAGATTGTGTTTTTTACGAAGGAAAAATAGATAATAAACAAGTCGTTATCTTACAAGGTGGAATAGGAAAAGTAAATTCTGCTATTTGTGTAACATTATTACTTACAAATTATGACATTGACTATGTTATTAATATTGGTTCTGCTGGTGGTTTAAAGGATTATCAAAATGTTGGTGATGTTGTAATTTCTAGTCATGTAGCATATCATGATGTTGATTTAACAGCTTTTGGGCGTCCTATGGGTGAATTACCAGAACTTCCTGTATTCATTCCTGCAGATGAAAATTTGGTTAATAAAGCAAAAGATATTCTTCATAAAATGAATATTCATGAAAATGTTGGATTAATTGTTTCTGGAGATCAATTTATTGCTCAAGAAGGACAAGTTTCTAAAATAAAAAAAGATTTTCCAAATGCATTATGTTCAGAAATGGAAGCTTCTGCAATAGGACATACTTGTTATAAATTTGGAGTTCCTTTTATTATAACAAGATCTTTATCGGATGTTTATGGTCATGGTGAATCTTCTATGCAATTTGATGAATATTTAAAAATTGCTAGTGAAAATTCGGCTAAATTATGTGTTGAATTAGTAAAAGCCTAAGGAGGTTTTTTATGAAAAAAAGAGAAGATATAGAATTATTAGCTCCTGCAGGGAGCTTTGAAGCATTAGTCGCTGCTGTTCAAAATGGCGCTAATGCTATTTATTTAGGTGGCCAAAAATTTGGGGCACGAGCGTTTGCTCATAATTTTGATTATGCTGCATTAAAAGAGGCTGTAGATTATTGTCATTTAAGAAATGTTAAATTATATGTTACTGTAAATACTCTTTATAATAATGCAGAAATCGCTGAAATTTTTGATTATTTAAAATATCTTTACCATATTGGTGTAGATGCTCTTATTATTCAAGATATGGGGCTTTTTTCTCTTATTAAAAATCATTTTCCTGATATAGAGATACATATGTCAACACAAGCAAGTGTTAGAAATATTGAAGGAGTCAAATATTTTGCTAAACAAAATATAGATCGTGTTGTACTTGCAAGAGAAATGAACATTCGTGAAATTGAAGAAATATGTCATAATTGTTCAATTGATATTGAAGTGTTTGTTCATGGTGCATTATGCATGTCATATTCTGGTCAATGTTTAATGTCATCAATGATTGCTAAAAGAAGTGGGAATAAAGGCGAATGTGGTCAACCGTGTAGATTGCCGTATTCTTTATTAGAAGATAATAAAATAATCAAAAAACAAAAATACTTATTATCACCAATGGATCTATGTACAATTGAAAAAGTACCTAAACTTATTGATGCGGGTATTAAATCATTTAAAATAGAAGGACGTATGAAAAGACCTGAATATGTTGGTGAAGTCGTAAAAGCATATCGTCAAGCTATAGATTATTATTTTGATCAAAAAAATTACACGCCTGATATTTTACAGATGAAAAAAGTATTTAATAGGGGATTTACACAGGGATTTCTATTTCAAGATTATCTTAATCTAGCACAAGATATACCTGGAAACCAAGGCATCAAAATTGGTAAAATGATTAATTATTCTAAAAAAAGAAAAATGCTGGATATTAAGTTATCAGATACCCTTTATCAAAATGATCGTATTTATTTTCCTAAAAATGATTTTACACGTACAATTACTAAATTATATAAAAATAATCGATTAGTTAATACTGCATATCAAGGTGATCTTGTTTCTATTGAAATGAATCAGTTATTGGATTTTCAAGATATTTATAAGGTTGTTGATGCAAAAATTGTTGAAGAAAATAGTAAATATATAAAAAATGAACATATTAAATTACCAATTCAAATGAAAGTTTTTGGGTTAATTGGTTTACCATTACAATTAACAGTGATTTATAAAAATAAAAAAATTAGTGTTAAAAGCGATCAATGCATTGAAAAAGCACAAAACGTACCTTTAACAAATGAAAGAATAAAAGAACAATTATCTAAATTAGGAAATACAACTTTTTATTTAGAAAAATGTTCAATACGTTTTCCAAATGATGGAATTATTTCCATTAAAGAATTAAATAATTTAAGAAGAGTGGCTATTGATGAACTTGAAAAAGAAATGTTAGATAAGTCTTTTAGAAAGATGAATGATTTAGAACAATTTAATTGCCTTTCTAAAAAAAGAGAAGATCATAAGAAAATAGCAATTCAAGTATCTGATATTTCTCAACTTGAACAGCTTGATTTGCATGGTGTTGAGCAAGTATTTGTTCCTTTTTACCAATATCAAGCGCAATGCGATAAATATATACCTTATGTGCCATTTTTATATGATGAACAAGATTTTATTGAATTTTTAAATAGTGTTTATTATCAAAAGTGTCAATCAATTCAAGTGAATGATTTTGGTGCATTGAATCTTGTTAGTGATAAAAATATAGTCTTAGGATATCATATGAATATTACAAATAATAAAGCAATTCAAAAATTTAATTTACCATTTGTTGTTTCTTATGAAGCATCGAAAAATGATATACAATCTTTTAAAACAAATCAGGACATTTATTTTACAGCTTACTCACAAATTATTAATATGAATTTAAAACATTGTATTATTTCAAATCATTATTTTTCTAGAAAACAAAAAGGCTGTCATTTGTGTAAACAACATCAATATTGTTTAAAAGATAGAAAAGAAATGAATTTTAAAATAGTAACAGATCAATACTGTAATAATTATGTTTTACATACGCATCGTTTTTACTTTGATAAAATCAATGATCTAAATGTGGATTATATTTTATTGAATTTTTTAGATGAAACATCTCAAGAAATTCAAACAATTGTTAATGATTATCTTAATATTACAAAACATTTATTATCTAAAAATAAGAATAATTATGATATTTTTCAAGGATATTTTACAAAATAAAAATAATTTTTATTAAATGTTTTTTTTAAAAATAATAATTAAAAAAAATATAATTGAATGTCTTTAATGAAAATGCTAAAATTTTTATATGGGAGGATTATTGTATGGCGATTGATACTGAATTAGCAAAAAGATTACGTTCATATCGTAATTTTAAACATTTAACACAAAAAGATGTTGCTGCGCATTTAAATGTTCCTCATTCTGCAATTTCCGATATAGAAAATGGTAAAAGAGACATTACTGTTAGCGAGTTAAAAGTGTTTTCAAATTTATATGGTAGAAGTGTAGAAGAAATTATGAGCGGGAAAAAATATGACTATTATAATATTGCCAATATCGCTCGTTTACTTACTGAACTTCCTGATGATGATTTAAAAGAAATCATGTTTATTATTGAATATAAAAGAAAAAGAAATGAAGAACGTCATTTGAAATAATATTATTTTTGACAAGCAAAACGTTTAAATTCATTCAAAATATCTTGATCTTTATCAATTAAAGATTGGGGTATTTTTTTTTGTGTTCTTGAGTCAAAAAAATCAACATGAAGTTTATCATCAACAGATACAATAGCATAGCTTCCACATTGAGATTGCCCTCTATTAAACATAATACTACCAGGATTAATAAATATTTTATTCTTATATATTTCATAATGTGGGACATGTGTATGTCCATGAAAACAAATATGAATATCCGCTTTGTTCATGTACTCAACTAAATAATCATATCCTGCATAAACATTAAATTTATGGCCATGTGTAATTAATATATTGCCTAATGCTGTTGGTAATGTTGCAGTTAAAGGGAAAAAACCTTGATCATGATTTCCATCTACAATAGCAGCAAATTCTTTTATAAATGGAGAATTTTTATCAAAACAACTATCTCCACAATGTATTTTTAGATCGCATTTTACATTTTCTAAAACTTTTTTTAATTCATCATCATAGCCATGGCTATCGCTTACCAAAAGTATCTTCATAAAAAACCTCCATTATATCAATATAAATTATTATAGTCTAATTTTAATAAAAAATCTATTTCAAATCTATTTTCTGAAATGGAAAAAAAAGAGCGGAAAGGGTTTACATTTAAAGGGATAATTGATAAAATATATACAGGTTATAAATGAGAAGGAGTGTTAAAAATGAAACAAATTTTATTAGTTTGTTCAGCTGGTATGTCTACTAGTTTATTAGTAACTAAAATGGAAGGTGCTGCTAAAGATGCTGGATATGATGCAAAAATTTTCGCATTACCATTTTCTGATGCACCAAGAGTTTTAGAAGACGTTGATGTTATCTTACTTGGCCCACAAGTTAGATTCCAAAAATCTGCTATTGAAAAATTAGCTGCTGGACGTAAAAAAGGACCAATTCCTGTTGAAGTAATTGATATGAGAGATTATGGAACAATGAATGGTAAAGCTGTTTTTGAAATGGCTAAAAAATTAATTGGTGATTAATCACATAAAATAGTAAAAATTGGGGTTAACCCTTTAAAAAATTAGTTAAGGAAGGTATTTATTATTATGAAAAAAATTATGTTAGTTTGTGCTGCTGGTATGTCTACTAGTTTATTAGTAACTAAAATGGAAAAAGCTGCTGCAGCAATGGGTGATGAAGTTGAAATCTTCGCTTTACCAATTTCTGAAGGAGAAAAACGTGTTGGTGATGTAGATTGTATTTTACTTGGCCCACAAGTTAGATTCCAAAAAAATACTATTGAAAAAGCTATGGAAGCTGCTGGTGTAAGCAAACCATGTGACGTAATCGATATGAAAGATTATGGAATGATGAATGGTGAAGCTGTTTATAAAAAAGCTAAAGCTATGATGGGTGAATAATTCACTAGAGACGACTGTTAAACAGTCGTTTTTTATTTTAGTCTTTTTTAATTTTTTTTCATATGCTATAATATTCCAAAAGTATAAGGAGGATAATTATGGAAAAGGGTATTATTACTGTTGTTGGGAAAGATCAAGTTGGAATTATTGCTAAAGTTTGTACTTATTTAGCTGATAACAAACTTAATATTTTAGATATTTCTCAAACTATTATTCAAGGATATTTCAATATGATGATGATTATTGAATTACAAAATGCAACAAAAGATTTTGGTGCTATTTGTGATGAACTTAATGAATTAGGAAATGAAATAGGTGTTAATATCAAGTTACAACATGAAAATATTTTTAATAAAATGCATCGAATTTAAAGGAGATTAGAATGATTAATTTATTTGAAGTTGCAGAAACAAATAAAATGATTGAACAAGAAAATTTAGATGTACGTACAATTACTATAGGGATCAGTTTATTAGATTGTATGGATCATGATATTGATGTTTTATGCAAAAATATATATAACAAAATAACAACTGTAGCAAAAGATTTAGTTAAAACGGGTGAAGAAATTGAAAAGAAATATGGTATTCCAATTGTTAATAAACGTATTTCTGTTACACCTATTGGTTTTGTAGGCTCTAATGCATGTAAATCAACAAAGGATTTTGTTAAAATTGCTAAGACTTTAGATCGATGTGCTGCCGAACTTAAAGTTAATTTTATTGGGGGATATAGCGCTGTTGTTTCTAAAGGAATGACACCTGCTGAAAGACTTTTAATTGAATCTATTCCAGAAGCAATGAAAGTAACAAACAATGTTTGTAGTTCAGTAAATGTTGGTTCTACTAAAACTGGAATTAATATGGATGCTGTTAAATTAATGGGTGAAATTATTAAAGAAACTGCTGATTTAACAAAAGAAAATGACTCAATTGGATGTGCTAAACTTGTTGTTTTATGTAATGCACCTGATGATAATCCATTTATGGCTGGAGCATTTCATGGTGTAAGTGAAGCTGATTGTATTATTAATGTTGGTGTAAGTGGTCCAGGAGTTGTGAAAAACGCAATAGAAAAATGTAAAGGTGAAGATTTTGGCAAATTATGCGAAACAATCAAAAAAACTGCTTTTAAAATTACTCGTGTGGGTCAACTTGTTGCTCAAGAAGCTTCAAAAATGTTAAATATCCCATTTGGAATTATTGACTTATCTCTTGCACCTACACCAGCTGTTGGTGATAGTATTGCTGATTGCTTAGAAGGTATGGGATTAAAGAGTGTAGGGGCACCTGGAACTACTGCAGCATTAGCAATACTTAATGATCAAGTAAAAAAAGGAGGCGTAATGGCATCATCTTATGTTGGGGGACTAAGTGGTGCATTTATTCCTGTAAGTGAAGATCAAGGAATGATTAATGCGGTAGAAAATGGAGCATTAACACTTGAAAAATTAGAAGCAATGACATGTGTATGTAGTGTCGGATTAGATATGATTGCTATTCCTGGTAAAACATCATCAGCTACTATTTCTGGTATTATTGCTGATGAAATGGCTATTGGTATGATCAATCAAAAAACAACAGCTGTAAGAATCATTCCAGTAAGTGGAAAAGATGTAGGTGAAACGGTTGAATTTGGAGGATTATTAGGTTATGCTCCTATTATGCCTGTTAATGAATTTGATTGTTCAGAATTTATAAATCGTGGTGGAAGAATACCAGCACCAATTCATAGTTTTAAAAATTAGAGGAAACTCTAATTTTTTAATATATAAAAAATATTGACGATAATAAATTTGCATTATACAATATTTACGTCACGGGGGTATTATATGGATTATATGGATAGAGAATTACACGAAGAATGTGGTGTTTTTGGGATAATTGGTCATCAAGATGCATCACAAATATGTTATTATGGATTACATAGCTTACAACATAGAGGTCAAGAAGCTGCTGGTATCTGTTGTGAAAACAATGGTAAAATGATTTTTCATAAAGGCGAAGGACTTGTTACAGAAGTATTTAACCAAGATAAATTAAAAGAGTTACAAGGTAATTCAGCTATTGGACATGTTAGATATTCTACTGCTGGTGGAGGTGGAATTGCTAATGTTCAACCATTTGTATTTAGAACTATGCAAGGATCTATGAGTATATGTCACAATGGAAACTTAGTTAATGCAAATATTCTAAAACAAGAATTAGAAGAACAAGGAAGCATTTTCTCCTCAACTTCTGATACTGAAGTATTAGGGCATCTTATTAAAAGACAAAGTGGACATATGATTGATAGAATATGTACTTCTTTAGATAAATTAGATGGTGCATTTGCATTTTTAATCATGGTTGATAATAGAATTTATGCTGCAAGGGACAAATATGGATTACGACCTTTATCAATTGGAATTTTACCAAATGGTGCTTATGTGTTTGCATCAGAAACATGCGCATTAGATGTCGTTGGAGCAAAATTTGTAAGAGATGTTGAACCAGGTGAAATTGTTAGGGTAAAAGATGGAAAATTATTAAGTAAGATTTATACAAAAGGTCCATTACAAGATAAAATATGTGCTATGGAGTATATTTATTTTTCAAGACCTGATAGTAATTTAGATGGTATAAACGTTCATACAACAAGAAAATTAGCAGGTAAGCAATTATATTATGAAAATCCTATCGATGCAGACGTTGTTATTGGTGTTCCAGATTCATCGATTTCAGCAGCAATTGGATATTCAGAAGCATCAGGAATTCCTTATGAAATGGGATTGGTAAAAAATAAATATGTGGGTAGAACATTTATACAACCAACTCAAGAAATGAGAGAACAAGGTGTACGAATGAAGCTGTCTGCAGTATCGGCAATTGTCAGTGGAAAAAAAGTAGTTATGATTGATGATTCAATTGTACGAGGAACAACTTCGAAAAGAATCGTAAGACATTTAAAAGATGCTGGTGCAACAGAAGTACATGTTAGAATTGCTTCTCCAGCTATTAAATTTCCATGTTTTTATGGTGTAGATACATCTACAATAGAAGAATTAATTTCTAATAAAATGAATGTTGAAGAATTATGTAAATATATTGAAGCGGATAGCCTTGCGTTTATTAGTGAAGAAGGATTAAAAAAATCTATTCATTTTTCAAAAGAACATACATGTGGGTTATGTATGTCGTGCTTTAATGGAAATTATGTAACTAATCTATATGATTCATTTGATAAAGCAAATAAATTTGAAAAATAATTTATTTTGATATTATTCAACAATTCAACAATTATTGATCATATTTATTGAAATATTTCAATTTTTACTATATTCTTTAGATGTTGGTAGTAGGATCATCTTAAAATTAGAGATATCCTAAAAGAGCAATATTTATTTTTAATATTGCTTTTTATTTTAACAACATTATATACAAATAAATAAAATATATTTGCACTCGTTGAAATGATTTTTTATATTACTATAATACTTGTTGTTTTACTGCTTAGCATTCTAGATGTTAAAAATAGAAATCATTTAGTATAAGATTAAAATGCACGAATTGAAGTTGTTAATTTACAAATTATTTTGTATGAAATCGAACAGGGTAAGTTATTTATGAAAATAAATTTAATAGTTTTTTGTTATAAATGATAATATTTGAAATCAAATTACAAAATTTGAATTCAAGTAGATTAAATTGCTTAAAAAATATAAACTTATTATAGTAGATAAAAGATAAAGGAGAATTTCAAATGAAAAAAATCATGTTAGTTTGTTCGGCTGGAATGTCGACAAGTTTATTAGTAACAAAAATGGAACAAGCAGCAGAAAAAGTAGGAGATGAAGTAGAAATCTTTGCTCTTCCAATGTCTGATGGAATTAACAGACTTTCAACTGTGGATTGTGTTTTGCTTGGCCCACAAGTTAGATTCAATTTAGGAAAAATTAAAGAAGAAGCTGCCAAAGTCAATCCAGGACTTCCAGTAGATGTTATTGATATGAAAGATTATGGAATGATGAATGGTGAAAAAGTATACAATTATGCCAAAAAACTAATGGATGAATAAATTTTAATAAAAAGACTATTATAATTTTTAAGATCTATTATTTATAGAAGGAAAATAATTTGCATCTTGCATTTATTTTCCTTTTAAATTTTAACTATCTTCCCAGGAGGCATCGAAACAGAAGTTATGAATAGCAAAAAAAATATTAGGTAATTTGGTATGGGAAGAATTAAGGCTATAATTAATGTAAAAATAAGCTATAAAATAAGGTGGCATTTAGCCACCTAAAGAGTTATTTTTATATACACAGTACTTCGCATAATGTATATTATATAACTTTTTTATATATTATTTCCAAGAAATATATATACATTATGCAAAGTATGACATGAATTTCATACTATATTAAATTAATTAACGTAGTTTTAACAGTCCTATATAGTAAATCTAAATTTTCAATAGACATTGTATCATCATAAGCAGGGTCTTTTAAAAACTTTGAAACATTGCCTTGATGTAAACCAAGCTTATTAGTGAAAACACTCAACTTAACATAGGGCTTTAAACCATTTAACATAGTACGATAATAAGCCTTATCGTACATCATATTTATATTCCTCCTTACATATTTTATTATATAAAAATATTTAGTAAATGTAAAGTTGTAATATAAATTTATTTATTAAAATAAATATAAACAAAATAATAAATCAAACCAAAAACAAAGATAATAGGACCAAAAAGCAACAAATTAAAAAATGCGACTTTGGCACAAAAAAATAAACATTCTGCATACTTCATTTCTATCTCCTTCCATTACTCCACGATTTTGACTTAAGAAATTCTTTCATTACTAAAGTACCATTATCACATAAACAACGGAACCAATCAAATCTATTTGCTCTAGCATATATCAATAGATCACTGTAACTCTCTATATTAGCTTCAACACAATAATCAATCATTTCTCCTATTGCAGCATACTTATCAGATACAAGAGAAATTACATTGCTATAATCAGCGCCATTTAATTGAGTAACATCAGCAGTATCATATTGATGCTTTTCAGGATTATCTAAATGACATAAATATCTAGCATATCCACGTAAAGAGTTGACTTTTTGAAATTGAGTACCATTCACACTATCAACAAGCTCTTGACACTGTTCTTCAGTTTTTACACCCTCAAACATTACAATGACATGATAATGAGCTTTTTTAACTTCTTCAGTTGGGTTTTTATCACTATCATGTAAAGGACTTACAAAAATTGGAACATGTGTCTCGGTCAATATATCTTTCCAATTTTCAGGACACGATTCAGGATACATAATAAACGCAAAATTTCTTGTTCTTCCACGACCACTACTAGCCATAAATAAATACCTCCCCATGAACAATGAACAATGAACACTAGGGGGAGTGTCGTAGTACTCCCCCTTGAAATTCACAATTTTATAAATTTCAAGATTTGACATAATAAACATATTATGCCATCCACCCAACGGGTGGGAGTTCACATTTTAATTAGTTTAGAACAATACGTTACCACTACTTGATCTAAACAAATAAAAATGTAAACTTAAATAATTATTTATCAAATTTATTAAAAGTATCATAGATTTGATAATACTTTTTATTTGCTTTAAAAAAATCACTTGCAACCCTTTCTTTTAAAGGATACCAACGTTGCACACTTACAAACAATTTACCACCAGCACACAAAGACATAATCTTACCAAAAATACCAAAATTGCTAACTTTTCTATGTATATATTCATATTCTAAAAGGGAGCGTATTTGACGGTCTAACATCCTATCGAATTGAGCAATCAATATAATTTCATAACCATATTTTCTATGATTGGAAAAGAAAGAAATAAAATCATCCCTACCTTCAGCATTCCAAGAACGAGCATTAAATATAATTTGTGCTTCATCAATAACTAATAAAATTGAATCTTCTTTGAACTTGTGAGATTGAAAATAAATATTGCTATAATTTCTTAAAAATTTAGGTGTTAAATCCTTATTATCTATTTCAATAAATTCTCCTTTACATTTAGGAATAAGAGAAGTATTGATACTAAAATTACAAATACAAGAGCGTCCTCTTTTCAAAGACCAATATAATTTGGTAGCACAATGTAAACTTTTACCACTACCAGGAGTGCCACTATATAAACTCATTACCATAATGTTATTCTCCTATTACTTTAATCCATCTCATTAAAATTTGATAACCATAAAACAATGCTATGACAGTAAGCCACGAAGTACCAATAATAATAAAGTCATTAAAAGGAACAAACCAATTTAACCAATGTAAATAAGGTAGATTACTAAAATCGTTTAAAAATTGTTGAAAAGGTGAATGAGGGAGAAAAGACAAAAGCCAATTAGCAAACTCAATAACCTTATCCCAACACCATTGAAATATTGAACTAAATACATCCATTATATCACCTAACCTTTAATTAAATATCTCGTTGCATAAGCAAGACCAACAATAAATAATAAATCGAACAACGTACGACAAAGCGCGGCTACTTCATCATATTTACTTAAATCAATAGAAACGCTGCCTTTATAATTAACAATAGGAACATTAAAAGGAATATCTATTTTTGGTGCTTGAGGCTCAGCGCACAAACACTTTAAAAAAGCAATTAAATCAAACGGAATGCAAAAAGGAAATACACCTTTCCAATCAAAAGAAAGTTGTGAACCCTCTCCCGTAAAATCTTTAACTTTTGGTATATCAGTATCAGTAGTGCCACCAATCGTAGGAGCAATAACATTTGTATCAGCAATAGGAATATCAGTTGATGGAGCCCATGCAATCGCACCAATTCCATCAAGTGTACTATCCCATGTACCCGTATATGGATAGTCTAAAGTAGTGCTTGGAACATCAACATAACCATATGTTTTAACAACATTATTCGTTAAATCTAAATCTAATGAACCTACAGAACCAATAATTTTATCGCTTAAAGTTAAAGCACCTGTTTGACCAAGAACCCTATCGTCTAATTTAAATGAGTCCGGAATACTTGACTTGCCTATACTGTCTAATCCAAAACCGGGAAAATAAGTAGTATATTTTGATTTACTCATATCTAAACCACCTAAATAATATGTTTGCGTATTAAAGAAATATAAAGAACTAGTAGCAAATGTAAACATGTTTGCTATCATGCTTTTTGAAACAGTAAATATATCATACCCACTTCTATCATACTCATTACCATATATTTTAGCTCTACTATCTGATGTCACATAATAAACACGACCAAGTAAATTACTTATTGTATAATATGTTTTTTCATCAGTAAAATAATTTTTTGTTAAAGTTCCATCAGCATATTTATCTATTATTTCATTAAATTTATTAGAAGCAATCGAAGTTATATAATAGTCTTTTCCATTATAGACCAAAACCATACCTTTCCCACCCTTTTCAAAAGTGGATTGTAAAAGATAATCAGCATAAAAACCCACAGCAGGACCCGTATATCTATTATAAATAATATCGTATGATAAGGGATATTTGCTATATTTTTGTATTTCAGGGTATTTTTTTGAGTCAAAATTAGGAAAATATTTACAACCTAAAGTAATACCACCCATTCCAACAGTAAAATCATTAAATCCAACATCAACATTAGATAGACTATTCCACCAATCTTGTATATTAACTTTTAGATCATTAACATAATCAAGGGCAATCTTACCAGTTGCTCCTGCAGTTTGTACTAATAAATTCCATTTATCACTTACAGTCTTACCTAAAGTATCAAATGTTCTTGAGATAGATCCCGCTACTTCACTACCAAGTTTAGTTATATCAGTATTGGATAATGTAGTACCAGCTAAAGTAATGCCACATAGACCTAAAACCGATAAAGCTACATAAGACAATGCAACATCATCAATACCTACTAATGCTTTAACCTTGCTATATGGTGCAAAGCAACTAGCAAATACCATAATCATACTACATATTGAAATCATTATCTTTTTAAACAATTTCGTCTTTTTAATATCATAATTTAGGATATTCATAAAAAACCTCCTTTACTAAAAAAGGCTCTAAAATAGAGCCATTTATCAAAACAAGGGATAAAATGTTATTTAGCAACTTTACGGAATACTTTAATTCCAATAGTAACTACTAACACTGCACCAACAATAGTTAATGCACCAGGTAATACATCCCCAATCATTGACATTGCATCTGTAGAGACAGTTGATAAAGCTGTTTTAACTGCTGTAGTAATTGTTTCCATATTAATTTCTCCTTTCATTATTTTTTTATGATTACAAGCTTTTAATCAAGTTATATATAAAGTGTACCGGTAAAGATACACAATATATCAAAGTATCTAAACCAATTCCAAAAGCAACACCAAGAGCGAACAATTCAAGTATAGGAACAAGTTCATCAATATTAGCTAAATTCATCATATATTGAACTTTCTCCAAAACGTTTTAGAAAGTAATACACCAACTAAAACACCGATAAAGACATAAGAACAACTTAACAAAGTATTGTTATTATCTAATGATGTAATAACATGAGTTTGATAATCAACTAATTCAGTTGATTGAGTAACTTGTTCACTTTGTACATTATCTTGACTATTAACATTTTCATCTTGTATAATCTCTTGAGTTTGTTCTTCATTCATGTTACGTTCCTCTCTCTTGGTTGTGGGTCCCCATGCCCCACTCCTCTCGAGAGAGGAGCGTGACAAGGATAAAACACAAATTCAAATAATTATAAAATATCAACATTTAACCAACTATAAATATCAATGTCATTATTAACTACATGCTTACAAGCATCTAATAAAAGCTGATTGGTATGAAATATAAATGATTTATTTTTTTTGATAGTATCAATAAACTTTAATAAAGAACGTGTACTATGATACTCATAGCATTTCTCTAAGTAATTTTCATAAGTATATTGAATTACATAATCATCATATTTATGTAACATTTCATTAACATTAATCAACACATTATGGTATAAACTATTCAAATCCAACTCTTTTTTTATTAGATCCAAAAGAATATCTACTATATCTAATGTATAATCGTCATTTACCTTTCTTAATGCTCTATAATTCAATTTATAATAATTCACAAAAAGAAAATCATATAAATCATTAATACTGCAATAATTCACAATTTTTAACATATTGTTATCATCAGTAACAATTAGCATATAATCACGTTTATTTTTTAATGCATCTTCAATAAGTTCTCTTTGATATTGATTTAATAATTCAGTTTTTTTAGTTGTTAATAAATTCATAATCATTTCCCCTACTATTTTTTATTCTTTAAATCACTAAAAATAAATTGTTCTGCATTTTCTAGGAATACAATTTTTTCATAACCTTTATAGACAAGAACTAGAACGTCATAAGGATTATTAGTCTTCTTACTTATTCTTGTTTCATATCTTACTTTTACTTCTTCATTCATATAAATAACGCTCCTTTCTTAAAATATATAATAAATAATTATGTAATTTAGAATATAAAAAATAGTGATATAATCAATTAAACGATTTAATATCACTACATAAATTAATATAATATAAATTATTACGCACTTTGTATATTATATAACTTTTATAAATGTATAAATAGTTTTTTATTATTTTAACTATTTATATACTTGTATTATATAATAATAAAATATGTGCATAACATGATAAGTATTACAGAAATAAACATAACAAATATGAATATAGGTTTATTATTACTTTTAAGATTTTTATATAAAGCTAGAAATGAAACGATAAATAATAATATAGATATAAGATAAAATGAATATAAAATAATATTACTGTGCATTTGAATTGCAAATATAAATAATAAAACTCCTAATAAATCCGCAAATAATGAATAAAGAAGGATTTTTCTATTTTCCATTTTTCTATCCCTATTTTAATAATTCTAATATAGATGAACCTATACCGTTATATTTAACATTGAAGTTATCGCAAATTGTAGAACCGATAATTCCAAAAGAATTACTATCATTTAATACTTTCATTTCATTAAATTGTTTTGAATAAATTATAAGTGGTACTTGTTCACGTGTATGATCTGTTCCTCTATATGTTGGATCATTTCCATGATCAGCAGTAACCATTAATAAATCATCATTTTTTAATTCGTTTATTAATTCTCCTAATTGTACATCGAATTCTTCAATTGCTTTTCCATAACCAGCAGCGTTTCTTCTATGCCCATAGACCGCATCGAAATCAACTAAGTTAATAAACGCTAAACCATTAAAATTGTCACTTGCTAATTCAATAGTTTTATTCATACCATCTTCATTACTTACTGTTTTAATTTTTCTTGTAATCCCTTGATCAACAAATATATCTGGTATTTTTCCTACGCCTATAACATCTAATCCCGCATCTTTTAAAGAATCAAGCGCAGTTTTAGAAAATGGGGCTAATGCATAATCATGTCTATTAGATGTACGAGTAAAATGTCCTTCTTTTGTTCCTATATATGGTCTAGCGATAACTCTACCAACCTTCCATTTATCATCCATAGCTATTTCTCTAGCAATTTGACATGCATGATATAATTCTTCTAATGGGATAATATCTTCATTTGCAGCAATTTGAAAAACAGAATCGGCAGAAGTATAGACTATCCAATCCCCCGTTTTGATTTGATGTTCTCCATACATATCTAGAATTTTAGTACCACTACATGCAATATTTCCTACACATTTTCTACCAGTTTTTTTCTCAAATAGGTCAATAAATTCTTTAGGAAAACCGGTATCTGTAAATGTAATAAAAGGTTTTTCTGTTTTAAGCCCCATCATTTCCCAATGTCCAGTCATTGTATCCTTACCATTCGATGCTTCATTTAATTTTAAAATATAAGCTTGTGGATTTTGTGTTTTGGCAACACCTTTAAAATCACCTAAATTACCAAATCCTAAATTTTGCAATGTTGGTATATTTAAACCATCACATATTGAACAAATATGACCAACGGTATTTGCTCCAAAATCATTATATTTTTTTGCGTCTTTTGCATTTCCAATTCCCATTGAATCACAAACAATGAGAAAAATTCTATTAAATTTCATGAATACTATCTCCTTTTTTTATTTTTGCTCTTAAATGATATTTATTATAATCATCAATAATTTTATTATTTGAAACATGAGTATAAATAGTGGTTGTTGAAATATCACTATGCCCAAGTAATTCTTGAATAGAACGTAAATCAGCTCCATTTTCATACAAGTGAGTTGCAAATGTATGTCGAATAGTATGAGGCGACACTTTCTTTTTGATATTTGCATTTATACATGCTTTTTTTAGGATTTTATAAAAATACTCACTAGATATTTTATTTAAATGATTATTAAAAAACAAGTAATCATTATCTTTAAAATCTAATTTAGGATATCTAAAATCATAAATATAACATGATAAAATTTTACATACATAGTCATTTAAAGGCAAAAGCCTTTCTTTATCCCCTTTTCCAATTACATTTAAATATTTCATTTTTAAATTAAGTTGTGATAATTTTAAATTACACAATTCAGAAACTCTTATACCTGTCGCATATAATAGCTCTAGCATAGCTCTCGTTCTAGCATTTTTAAAATTATCCATTTCAATACTATCAAGTAATGTTTTTATTTCTTCCACATTTAAAACCTGTGGAAGTCTTTTCGTATTTTTTGGTAAATCAAAAGTCTCCATAAGATTTTTTTCAACAATTTCTTCTTTCATCAAAAATTTATAAAATGAGCGTAGTGAAACCATTTTTCGTGATAAAGAAGATGCTGCTAAAGATGTAAATTGTTGTAAATATTTTCTGATCATATCTTTATCAATTTGATTGATTAAAACAACTTGATTTTGTTTTTGAATATAGTTTATAAAATGTTCAAGATCTCGCATATAATTTTTTAATGTATTATCTGATACCTTTTTTTCTATTAATAAATATTGTTTATATTCGTTAAGTGCATCATATATGTTCATATTACCACCATATTTATTATATCACGAATGATTATTGAAGAACAATTTTATATAAGGTAAATTTTTAACAGTGCAGATATGAATATTAAAAAACATATAATAATTAAGTAATTTAAAATATAATTAAATAAATATTTTAAACTGAAGTTATCTTTTTGTATGAAAGTTAATTTGAAACTTTGTATAGAAAGATAAGTTGACATAAAAGACATCACATACGTAATTAAAATTTCAATAATCATTTGAGGTAATACAATAATAAAAATATTATGAAACGAAAGAAGTGATTGATAATATTTAAAAATAAAAGAAATAATACATAAAATTCTATAAATGATTCCAATTGATATAACTGGAGCACCAATAAAACTTGTTGCTGAAACCATGATGATTATTATGTACAAAAACGTACATAATAGATACGAATTTAGTTGATGTGTTTTAAAGAATATGAGATCAACCGAAATTTTATAAAGAGAATATTTATTTAATGAAAAAAATATAATTGAAATAATTGTTGAATAAATAAAATTTAAGAATAAATATTGATGTAAATACATATTTTTCTTTTGAATAAAAAAAGACATCATATCTCCTCCTATAGCATAGGATATGATGTCTTCTTTTTTTTATGATTATTCTTTTCTGTACTTGTTTTTTGATTTATTTAATAAAGCAGAAGCCGTTGTCAAATGATATTTATTCTCACTATTAATTTTATTGATTACAGCCTCTGTTGTTTTTATTTTATTTTTCTCAATATTTTTGTCAAATAGACTTACTTGTTTTTTATAACTGCTTCGATTGATAACATTATTTAACGAAACTCCAATAAGTCTAAGAGGTTTTCCACTATAATTTTTATCAAATAAGTATTTTGCAGTAGAAAGTATTATCTCATATTCATTGATATAATCAATTAAAGGAGTTTGTCGAGTAACTGACTCAAATCGAGAATACTTAATCGTAATACTGATTGAATTGCCAATCAAATTTCTTTTTTTTGCTCTAAATGAAACTTTAGAACATAATATACGTAAAGTTTCATAAATAGTCTCTATATCATTTGTATCGTATTGTAAGGTTGTTGAATTACCTACAGATTTTAATTCGTTTTTTTCAGTATTAACTTTAGAAATATCTATTCCATTGGCTTTTCTATATAATAGAAGTGCATTTTTCCCAATAATCTGGCGTAATTTATTATAGTTATCATAATTAGCTACATCTCCAATAGTTAAAATACCCATTTCTTTGAGTTTAGGTGCAGTTTTTTTACCGATTCCAAACATTTCAGAAACATCAAGGGGCCAAAGTAATTGTTTATAATTAGATTTATTTAAAATGGTAATACCCATTGGTTTTTTCATATCACTAGCCATTTTAGCCATAAATTTATTAGGAGCAATTCCAATAGAACATTTTAATTTTAATGTATTTAAAACATCATTTTGAATGATTTTTGCAAGTTTGTAAGGATGAATATTATGTTCGATAATGTAATTAGAAAAATCAACATAACATTCATCAATACTTGCTATTTCTAACAAAGGACTATATGTTGAAATCAATTCAAAAAATTGACTTGATAAACGTCTATATAAATCAAAATTTACGGGTTTTATGATTAAATTTTTACATAATTGTTTAGCTTGAAATAATGGCATTGCAGAATGGATTCCATATTTTCTTGCTTCATATGAAGCAGTAGAAACAATCGCACGCCTATTATTTCCAGATATTACTAAAGGTTTTCCTTCCAAAGAAGAATCATTTGCCATTTCAGCACTTGCATAAAATGCATTTAAATCTATATGAAATATAATTTGCATATAGCAGCTCACTCCCTTAGCAACATTGTAACATATTTTAATTATAAATAGTGCCCTTTATTTGCTAATGCTGTTTTATGTGCTAATCTCAATTTATCGGCAATCATTGCAATAAATTCAGAATTTGTTGGTTTAGATTTGGAAGCAGATACTGTGTATCCAAAGATATCATCAATGGCCTCAGTATTTCCTCTATTCCATGCAACTTCGATTGCATGTCGGATAGCTCTTTCTACTCTTGAAGAAGTGGTATTATAATTTCTTGCAATTTCTGGATATAGTACTTTCGTTACTTGACCTAAAATATCAATATTATCATATGTTTTCATAATTGCTGTTCTTAAATACATATATCCTTTTATATGAGCAGGAATACCCACTTCATGTAAAATTTCTGTGATTTCATTTTCGATTTTAACTTTTTGAATTTTTTCAGTTTCATTAACATGAGTCTCATTGATTTTTATCTCATCTGAAAAAACACGTTTAATAACATCCATAAAATAATTAAAATCAAAAGGAATTTTAAAACAATAGCTTACATTTAATTTTTCTAGTGCATTACTTATCAATGGACTAGTAAAACTTGTAATACATACAACTTTTTGATAAGCATTTTTGTTGACTTCATTCACTTTCTCTAATACTCCGACACCATCAATATCAGTGAGCATCAGATCAATAACTAATAAATCACAATTGTTTGTTTTAAAAAAAGTAATTGCATCGCCTGCACTATTAGCAGTACCTACAATTTGATAATTGGAAAATTTTTCAAATTGTTGTGCTATACCTTCTAACAGTTCATGATTTTCCACAATAATAAAGATTTTCTTTTTTTCCATAATTACCTCCCATCCACTACCAACAACCATATTATATAAAGTATTCTAATTTATGTTTAGATTTTAGATAAAAAATAACATAAATTTATAAATTTAATAACTAATATTTAGCATTTTTAAAAATATATCTACATTTTTCTTGAATGTTTTTTATTATTTGTCGAATTTTAGAAAAATAAGAAATAAAAATTATTACATGTTTTGTTAAAAATAAGATAAAATTAGTATTATTTTTTTATAAAAGCCATGTCAAAAACATGGCTTTTATTCATTATCTATCATCCATTGTATATACATGCCATACCCTTCCAATATTTCTGATTTACTTGCATGTGTAACACAACCTATTAATTTGTTATTTTGAATGATCGGAGAACCACTCATACCTTGAATAATACCATGACATTGTTCTATGATTTTTTGATCTGTAACAATAAATTTTATTCCTTTTTCCATAGGTTTATCTTGTTTTAATAGATCAGTAATTTTTATCTTACATTTTTCTACATTATTTTCATTTAAAACCGTAAGAAAATAGGCATCTCCTAATTTAACTTCATCTATGGTAGCAGTTTTATAAACATTTTTATTTGGAAGATTATTAATTTTCCCATAAACGCCAAAATTATTATTTTTTTCTATCTCACCTATAGATTGATTATCAATATTACCAATTTTTTGACCTATATTGTATGACTCGGTTTTCTTTATACCTTTTATGGAAGCAGAATACAGTGAACCATCACTTATATCAAGATCATCATCAACCATATTGTGCCCTAAACAAGCAAATTTTCCTGTATTTAATTGATAATAGGTAACAGTTCCTATTCCTTTAGCACAATCTTTTACATATAACCCTGTACTAAATTCAGCATTATTTTTATAAATTTTCATAGTTTTATGATAAATATTCGATGCCCTTTTTATTGTGAATTCTAAATTACTTGTATTGCAATTTTTTATAATATTTGTTAAATCATCAATTGTTTTAACATTTTTCTTATCAACACTGGTAATAATATCATTAATTTCAAAATAATTAGATGGATCAATAATTTCATTGTCAACTTTTATTTTATAGAAACCAGTAATGCAAACACCATCATAATTTAATATTATTCCAACAGATTCTCCTCCAATTAAAACATCAATTGCATTAATAGGTACTATCATTAATATAATAGATAGACAACAGGTATAGAAGGATATTTTAAGCTTTTTAAAAAGCATAGATACCTCCTGTAGCTTTTTTTTGCTACAACATATTTTGGTATCTATGCTCTAATTTTATACACTTATTTCTTTCAATTTTTTTGCATGGTCTATAGATTGTTGTGTAATTTCTTTACCAGAAATCATTTTGGCTAATTCATAAACACTTTCTTTTTCATTAAGCAATCTTACATGTACTTTACTTGTGTTATCCATTTGCTCTTTTTCAATAAACAAATGGTTATTAGCAAAACATGCGACTTGAGCTAAATGTGTAATACAAATAACTTGTTGTTTTTTTGAGATTTTTTTCATAACGTGCCCAATGCTTTCAGCAACTTTACCGCTGACTCCTGTATCTGCTTCATCAAAGATGATTGTACCGCCATCTTTTGAATTTTGTGAAACAGCTTTAATTGCTAGCATAATACGTGATAATTCTCCACCCGAAGCAATTTTTTGAAGTGGTTGAAGTGGTTGACCACTATTTGTTGAAACAACAATTTTAACATTATCTATTCCGTTATCATTAAAATCATTAATTTGAAAATCAAATTTAAATTGAACTTGTTGAAGATACATTTGATTTAAAATATATTTTACTTCTTTTTCTAATTCTAATGCTTTATTTTTTCTTAAAATAGAAATTTTTTTAGCATAGTAAATTAATTGATTCTCTGTTTCTTTAAGTTTTAAATTGATATTTTCAATCATTTGATCTCTATTTTTGAATAATTTTATTTTTTCTATTAAACTATTTTTAAAATCAATAATAGCATCAATTGTTTGGCCATATTTACGTTTAAGCTTGTTTAATTTGAAAAAGGTATCTTGCACTTCATTATAACGTTCTTCACTAAAGTATGATTGAGAAAATTGATCATAAATATCTTGATTTATACCATCTACTGTATAATAAAGATCATATAGTTGATCATAATTGTGCTTAATATCATCAATTTCGAGATATGAAAGTTCGTTTAAACTTTGTTTGAAGAGATCCATTATTCCTTTTGAAGAATCCATTAATGCTTTATAGTTTTTAATATGTTGAGAATTTTTTTCATAATTTAATAGATTATTTCTCTCTTTTAAAAACTCTTCTTCATCAAAATTTTCTAAATCTAATTCTTCTATTTCTTCTAATTGAGCTAAATAAAAATCTAATTGTTCATCAGTTAATTCTTCCTTTGTTAAAGAAAGGTATTTTTGATTTAGATTTTTATACGTTTGATAAAGAGTAAGATATTCTTTTTTTAAATCAATTAATTCATTTCCAATAAAATTATCTAATAGCTTTAAATGATAGGATTCATTAAATAATTGATGTGTTTCAAATTGAGAATGTATGTCTACAATTTGTGACATTATTTTTTTTAATAATAATTGACTAGAATTACGATAATTAATTTTGATTGCTGATTTACCATCGTGATTAATTTTTTTTGAAATAACAAGATGCTCATCAATGGGAAAATTATTATCCAATAAAATTTTATCTATTTCTTTATTAGAAGAAAAAACACCTTCAATAAATGCATAATCAGCCCCATTTTTTACAAATGATGGTTGACTACGTTGACCTATCAATTGACCAATAGCATCAATGATAATTGATTTCCCTGCACCTGTTTCTCCAGTTAACACTGTCATTCCTGATTGAAAGTCTATTTGAACTTGATCAATGATTGCAAAATTTTCTATATATAAACTTTCTATCATAGTATCACCCATCCTTTACCCTTTAAAACAAATATGTGCTTCATTTACAACATTTTCAATATCAATAGGATTATTTACTCCACCAACTTTAAAATGAGCTAAAAACTCAATATTACCTTCTCCACCGGTAATTGGGGAAAAAGACAATGCTTGTAAGCTCAAATGACATTCATTTGCATACGTAATGACATTTTCGATAACCTTTAAATGTGTTTTAGGGTCTTTTACAATTCCCTTTTTCCCAACTTCATCTTTTCCTGCTTCAAATTGAGGCTTGATCAACGCTACAATATCATCATTTTCATTTAATATATCTTTAAGAGGGATAAAAATATGTTTCAAAGAAATAAAAGAAACATCAATCGTTGCAATATTAGGTATCCCATTTTCAAACAAATCACGGGTAGCATATCTAAAATTCGTTTTTTCTTTAACAATAACTCGTGGATCATTTCTTAATTTCCAAACAAGTTGATTCGTACCTACATCTACAGCATAAACACATTGTGCACCATTTTGAAGAGCACAATCTGTAAATCCTCCTGTTGAAGAACCAATATCAACCATAACACGATTTTGCATTGAAATATCAAATATTTTTAGTGCTTTTTCTAATTTTAAACCGCCTCTAGAAACATAGGGCATAACCGTTCCCTTTACAAAAAGCTCCATATCTACAGGGACTTTTGTACCAGGTTTATCAATAATTTCATGATCATTATGAACTATTCCAGCCATAATAGCACGTTTTGCTTTTTCACGCGAGTCAAAGAATCCTTGTTCTACTAGTAATACATCAATTCTCTTTTTTTCCATTCATTAATTCCTCACATTTATTTATAACAGTATCTAAATCAATTTTTTCATCATCATATATTTCTTGTACAGATCCTTGCTTTGAATAATGATCTGCAAGTGCAATATGTTCAAAAGTTCTTAAAATATGTTTTTCATTACAATAAGTCAATAATATCGAACCTAGTGATCCTGTTTTTAAAATAGTTTCATATACAAGAATCGGTTTATTATTTTCAGTAAATATTTTATGTACCATATCTTCATCTATAGGCTTAATAAATCTCGCATTTATAATTCTAATATTTAAATGTTTACTTTTGATTATTGTTTTTATCTTTTCAACATTATCACCATAACAAATTAAAGTCATTTTATAGTCATCTTTACAAGATTCAATAGTCCAGGTACCTAATTCTAATTGATTATTATAATCAACTTTTATATCATCAATACTTCCTCTAGGTATTCTAATAAAATAAGGTTTATTAAAATTATGAAATGCTGTATTTACAAATTGACGAAGTTCTCTAGCATCTTTAGGAGCAAAAAGAACGATGTTAGGAATAGGTGATAAAATACTTACATCAAATACCCCATGATGCGTTGGGCCATCTTCTCCTACAATACCTGCACGATCAATACTGCAAAGACATGGTAAATCCATTCTAGCAATATCATGATTAATTTGATCATAAGCTCTTTGTAAAAAAGAAGAGTAGACAGAAATAAAAGGTTTTTTTTGAGAAATAGATAAACCTGCTGTAAAAGTAAGAGCATGCTCTTCAGCAATTCCTACATCAAAACATCTTTCTGGGAATACTTTAAATAAATTATTCATTGCAGATCCTTTAATCATTGCAGGAGTAATTGAAACAATATCCTTATCAATTTTCATCCATTGTAAAACCTGATCAGATATAATTTCCGACCATGATTTTTTTGAAGGATTTCCAGAAGAAAGCACACGGCCACTTTTTACATTAAATGGTGGAGTTCCATGCCATTTACCTTCTTGATCATTTTCAGCAAATGAATAACCTTTTCCTTTTTCAGTAACAACATGTACAACGACACTCTTTTTATTCTTTTGTGCAAGTTGCAATACTCTTATCAATTCAACAATATTATGTCCATCCACCGGACCTAAATAATCAATACCAAAGTCTTCAAAAATAGTATCATTTATAAAACCTCTTTTTACAAAGTCTTTAATATATTTTGTAGCTTTATAAACACCTTCTCCTAATTTCCCATGTTGTAAAATCGAACGATAGTCATCTTTCATTTTATTATATGTATTAGACATACGCACATTATTTAGAAAGTTGTTCATACCACCAATGCTTTTAGAGATTGACATTTGATTATCATTTAAAATTAAAATTACTTTATTATTAATTGAACCAAGATGATTTAAAGCTTCTAAAGATTCGCCGCCTACAATAGCTCCATCGCCTACTACAGGAACAACGCTAAAACTTTCTTTATTTAAGTCTCTTGTAATTGCCATTGCTACAGCTGCCGAAAGAGCTGTAGAAGAATGACCAGCCTCCCAAACATCATGTTTACTTTCACAACGTTTTTGAAAGCCTGATAAACCATTGAATTTTCTTAAATGTGTAAAATCTTTTGCACGTCCTGTTAAAATTTTATGAACATAACATTGATGTCCTACATCAAAAAATATTTTATCTTCAGGTGAGTTAAACACATAATGCAAAGCAATAGTTAATTCAACAATTCCTAAATTACTTGATAAATGTCCACCTGTTTGAGAAACAGATTCAATAATAAATTGGCGAATATCCTTTGCTAAGTCATTCAATTCCTTTTCTGTTAATTCTTTTAAAAAAGAAGGACCTTTAATTTTTGTTAAATCCATTTATCTCACTCTTTTCCATAATTTTTCAATAATTTCCAAAATCAATCCATGATTTAGTGTTAAAGAATACACAAGTTGCTGAGCTTCATTAAATAGCAAATCAACTTCTTTTTGAGAATTTTCAATTCCTAAAAGTGTAACATAAGTTTCTTTATGATTTGCTTCGTCACTTCCTGTATTTTTACCCAATGTATTGGCATCAGATGTCACATCTAAAATATCGTCTTGAATTTGAAATGCTAAGCCAATTTTATAACCTATTTGTTTTAAAATTTCTAAATCGTTTGGTGAGGCAATTAAAGCCCCCATTTGAAAGGCACAAGATAATAATTTTCCTGTTTTATAATGGTGAATTTTATCTAATGTTTCTTTTGAAAGCTTTTTATCTTCATTTTCAATATCATATTCTTGTCCTAAAATCATCCCATTTATACCACTTGATGTATATAAACAAGAAACAAGTGAAAGTTTTAATGAATCATCTAGATTGGTTTGTAAAATGATGTTTACTGCTTCATTAAGAAGACCATCTCCTGCTAAAATTGCTGTTGCTTCACCAAATTGTTTATGACATGTTGGTTTTCCACGTCTTAAATCATCATTGTCCATTCCAGGTAAATCATCATGGATCAATGAATAAGTGTGTATCATTTCTAATGCACAAGCAATATCAATATACTTTCTATAATCAAGACCATATGCTCTAATCACTTGTAAAACAATTAACGGTCTAATTCGCTTTCCCCCTGCTTTTAAAGAATAATACATAGCTTCCTTAACCTTACTATCAGGATATTGAGATAAAATATCTTCAAGTCTTTGATTAATTTCATTTATAACATTATTCATTATTTTCTACCTCTACATCAAAATCTTCTAATTGACCATCAATAAGTATTTTAGAAACTTTATTTTCTACATTTCCTAATTTTTTTGAACAATATTGAGAAAGCTGTACGCCTTCTTGAAAAAGTTCAACACTATCATCTAAAGATGTTTCGTTATTTTCTAATAAATCGACAATTTCTTCTAATCGTTTTATTGCCTGTTCGAATGTCATTTTTTCCATATACATTACTCCTTATAAATCGTTGCTTTAACGTAACCGTCTTTTAAATAGATAGAAACATTATCTTCATTATTTAAATCATCTATACTTGAAACATATTGATTTTCTTTTTTTACTAAAGCATAGCCCCTTTCTAACGTTTGTAAAGGACTTAATGCATTTAATTTAGAAATCAACATACTTAAGTTATTTCGATTGGCTTTAAGTTTGTTATGAAAATTTATTTTTAATAAATTTTCACATGTTTGAATCTTTTGTTGATAATGACTTACAAATACTTTATTTTGAGATTGTAATTGTAAATTAAGTTTTGTATAAATAATCATATTATTATTTAAACGTTTTTCCATGAAATTAGAAATTTTATCTTGTAAATAAGAAACATATTGTAAGTGATCACCATATAGTTTTTCAGGATTTTTAAATAAATAAAAGTGTGTTAAGCGATTTATTCTTGTATTCAATGTTTCAATTTTATACTTCATATTTGATTTTAAAAGACCATCTAACATTGATAAATGCTTAGACATATCTTCTATATTAGGTGTGGCTTCAATAGCTGCATAAGTAGGTGTTAACGCTCTTAAATCACATACATAATCACATATTGTAAAATCTGTTTCATGCCCTATTCCACAAATAATAGGTGTTTTTAATTCAAAAATTGTTCTTGCTAATGCTTCTTCATTAAAATTCCATAAATTCTCTAACGAGCCACCACCTCGTGCCAAAATAATGGTATTAAAGTGAAGTTCATCTACGAATTTCAAAGTTGAAATAATTTTAAAATATGCGTCTTTCCCCTGTACAGGTATAGGAAAAATGATAACTCTACACGCAGGAAAACGTTTTTTTAAAGTACGCATTACATCCATTAATGCAGCACTAGGATATGCTGATAAAACAGCAATTTTGCTAGGGTAAGAAGGAATATTTTTTTTATATTTTTCATCAAACAAACCTTCTTGTAGTAATGATTTTTTCAAATTCTCAAATTTTAAAAATAATGAACCTAGTCCATCAGGTTCAATATTTTTAACTATTAATTGATTATATCCTGTAACTGCATAAACAGAAACAGTTGCTTCTATTAAAACTGAATCACCATTTTTTACATCAAAATTTAATTGTTCAGCAAATCCTTTATACATAATCGCACTAATATGTGATTTACCATCTTTTAGTGTAAAATACAAATGACCAGAACTCATATTTCTTTTAAAATTAGATATTTCACCCTTGATGAAGACATGCTGTAATTGCATATCAACATCTATTTTTCGCTTTAAATAGTTATTTAAAGCAGAAACTGTTATATATTTTTTATCCAATGGCACCTAAAACTCCATTAATAAATTTATAAGCATCTTCATCACAGTATTTTTTTGCTAATTCAACTGCTTGATTAATTGAAATTTCTTTAGAAACTTCATTTCGTTCATAAATAGCTACATAAAGAATTGCTTTTTCCATCATAGAAAGACGATCAATTGACCATGATTTTTTCAAATTCTTTTCAATAAGAGGCACATATTCATCAATACGTTCAATCGTATTGAAAACAATTTCTTTACAAAGTTCAATTTCTCTTTCATCCATTCTTGGTTTATAACATTCGTTTAAATAATTCATAATTTCTTCTTCTGTTGAATTTGTTAAAAGATATTGGTAAACTGCAATAACAGCTTTTTCTCTAATTAATTTTTTTCTTACTTTTTCCATACACATTTCCTTCCAAAATATATTCATATTCTATCATAGTTTCTTACGAAATTAAATAAATAAACACAATAAAAAAGGAATTGCTAGACAATCCCTAGAATTTAATTTTATTGACATTAACATTCACTTTAACATTTCTAAAGCCAATATATCTATCAATAGCATTTACAACTTCGTTTTGAATTTCACTAACAACTTTTCCAACATTAAGCCCATAATCAATGACAATGTCAATACCGATGATTACTTGATTATGATCATTGATTTCAATATTTACAGAATTTTTCCCACCATCAAAATCAATCCCGTTTATTTTACTCACTTCATGATTAGTAATTGCTTGAAAAACAGATAATTCAATATATTGTTCACCTAAATTATTTTTCTTTTCTACTGTATAGTATTCCATAAAATTACTCCTTTATATCTCTATACCTTATTTTATCTAAAAATCATTGATTATTCAAGTTAGAAGTATCATTAGTCTTCTACAAATTTAACTTCAATGATATATCCATTATATTTATTATGAATAAGCTTGATGATTTTATTAGCATCTTTCGAAGTTGCATCTTTTAATTTTACAACTACTTTCATGTGTCCACCATCAATCTCACAAAAACATTCTTTATACCCTTTATCAGTTAATAACTGACAGATATCTTTTTCATTTTTTATAATTGCTTTTGTTTTTTCATTAGAAGTAAGTGCTGTTGAAATTTCTTTTTCAGATGCTTTTGAAGAGGCAATTACCGTATTATTGTCATTAATTTTATTTTCATGATTTTTATTAAGTTCACTTTGTAAAATTTCTATTCTGCTTAATGATTTTTTTGAGACTGTGTCATCTTGATCAATTGGTGGTACTAATAAATAATAAATTGATAAAACAAGAATCAATGTAAATAATGATAAAAATGTTATAGCTTGTTTATTCATGAACATCCCCTCATTACCTACTATATGCAATCCCGTTTTAGAATATGAAAAAACACTAGGTTTTGTCCTAGTGCTAAGCTCTGCCTGAATATTTTCCTTCAGCAGTTGAAATAACGACCATTTCTCCTTCATTAATAAATAAAGGGACTTTGATTTGGAATCCAGTTTCTAAAACAGCATTTTTTGTTGCTCCAGTTGCTGTATCTCCTTTAACCGCTTGTTCTGCTTCGGTAATTTGTAAAGTAACTTTATCAGGTAATTGTACACCTAATACTTCACCTTCAAAACTTCTAATCGTTGCTGTATCACTTTCTTTTAAGAAATTCTTTTCCCATTCTAAATTTTCAGCTGGAATTTCAATTTGTTCATATGTTTCTCCATCCATAAATACAAATGCATCTCCTGTATTATACAAGTATTGCATTTCTTTTTTATCGATTTGTGCTCTTTTTACTTTATCATTTCCACCGAATGTCATTTCAGTAGTAGATCCAGTACGTAAGTTTTTCATTTTAACTTTAACATTTGCTGCTGCTCTGGCAGTTTTATTATGAGAATAATCTAATACTACAAATAAATTTCCATCCATTTGAAAAGTAACACCTGGTTTTAAATCACTAACGTTAATCATAATAATCTCCTTTTTAATAATATCCTTGTTGATTGTAACAAAAAATTATTATGAATGGAATAGTTTTTTTGTTTTTACAATCGATATTCTTACTATTTATATTTTTTGAAAAAAATCAACTTAAAAAAAGAAATTTAAGAATAAATTGTCTATATAATAATAGGAGGATTTTTATGGAGGAACTATTTGAACAGATTATTTATCAAGCTATTAAAAAAAATGTAAGTGATATTCATTTACAATGTACAGAGAAAGGAGTGATTAAATTTAGGATTTGTGGGGAACTACTTACTTATGAAACCTATGAAAAAACAAATATTATTCAATTAATGAATTATATTCGTTTCATTTCTAAAATCGATTTAAATTATTACCGTAAACCTCAAACAGGACATTATGTGTATGTTTTAAATAATAAAAAATATAACTTAAGAATTTCCTCACTTATTGGAAAAGATATGGATTCCATTGTTATTCGTATCCTAAATAATCATCAAAAATTATCATTAGAAAATATTAGTAAAGATATTCATGTTTATCAATTTTTAAAACAGATTGTCCAAAAGGATAGCGGATTATTTGTAATAAGTGGTGCAACTGGCTCTGGGAAATCTACAACATTATATGCTATTTTAGATACAATTAATAAGATGTATAAAAAAAATATTATTACACTAGAGGATCCTATTGAAATCAATAAAGATTATTGTTTGCAAATTGAAATTGATGACAGAAAAGGTATCAGCTATCATGAATCGTTAAAACAAATATTAAGACATGACCCAGATGTCATAATGGTCGGTGAAGTACGTGATGAAAAGACAGCTCAATTAGCACTTACATGTGCTTTAACTGGACATCTTGTACTAACAACTATTCATGCAAGTAATTGTATAAATACGATTAAAAGATTAGAAAACTTAAACATTTCATCTCTTGATTTAGAAGACGTTCTTCTTGGTATCATGACACAAAAAATGCGTTTTAACGATAAAAAAGAAGTATTTATTTTAAGTGAATACATTGATCAAAAAAATTTATTAAAATATTTTGATCGAAAGAAAATAGATTACTATGATTTTTCAAAAGCTGTATGCACATTAAAAAATGTAGGTGTTTTAAATGAAAAATAAATTACTTAGTTTTATTGATCTACTTATTTTTTTCTTTAATCAAGGATATTCATTACAAGAAACGCTTGATTTTTGCAGTTTGCTTAACTATGAAAAAGAAGTAAAGGAAATAAAGAACTATTTAAATCAAGGTCTTTCTCTTGACGAAATTTTTATAATGCTTCCCTTTCCTACTCTATTTAAAGAATATTATTCATTTTTTAAAAATGAATTCACATTAGAAACTGCATTAAAAAAGTCAATTGAAATTTGCAAAAAAAGAGATGAGTATAAAAATATTTTTTTAAAAAAATTGGCATATCCAATTATATTGCTTATTTTCTTATTTGTTTTTTCTATTTTTACTGTTTTTTACTTATTACCACAGGTTGAAATTTTATTTAACGATTTTGATATTCAAAAATCATTTATTATTCAATGTCTATTTGTATTATTACATGCAATTCCTGTTTTTTTAACACTAATTACTATAATAAATATTATTTTAATGATATTTATCTATCAAAGCATTGCAAAACAAAAATTCAATCAGATAGATTTTTTGATTAATCACACACATTTTATTAAAAAATTGATTTGTAAGTATTATTCGTTAAAGTTTGCAATTTATTATAATGAATTACTCATACAGCACTATGATACAACATCCATTATTGAAACTTTATATGATAAAATAACTGATAGTGATATTAAAATGATTGTTTATGAACTTTATCGTTTAATTGTAAATGGTCATGATTTTAATTTAGCAGTTAATGATTTTCCTTATTTTTCAGATGATTTTAAAAAATTTATATCTATTATTCAAAATAGTCATGAAAACCAAAGTTTAGAAAATTATATCCAACTTACATTTATGCAATTAAATCAATTTGTTTCTAAATTTATAAAAATCATAGTTCCATTGATTTATGGTTTTGTTGCTACATTTGTAATTGTTGTGTATGTTTCAATAATAATTCCTATGATGAATGTTGTCTCAAATTTATAAAAAGGAGGATTATAAGGATTATGAATTCTAATAAAAAAGGTTTTACACTCATTGAAATGATTTTTTGTATTTCTGTAATACTAGTTATTTTACTGCTTGTTATTCCAAATGTTACAAGTAAAAATCGTTTAGTAAAAGAAAAAAGTTGTGATGCGCAAATTGAAGTTGTTAACTCACAAATCATTTTGTACGAAATCGAGCATGGAGAATTACCAACTAGTATGTCTCAATTAACTTCTGGCAGCCATCCTTATTTAAAGGAAAAACAAGCTGTTTGTCCTTCAGGACTTGCCATAAGAATAAGTGATGGTGAAGCCTATGTTTCAAAATAAAGGATTTACTTTGATTGAAATGTTGTTAGTAATATCTATTATATTAACATTGTCAGTACTTTCATTCCCTTTTATGAATACAAAAACAATTTATATAACGGATGAATGTGTAAAAAAACAAATAGGAATGATTATTAATCAGGCTAAAAGTAAGGCAATAATTAGTCATGAAAAAGTTAGTTTAATTGTATCAAAACAAGAAATATCTTTTATTGATCATCAAAAAAAATACAGAGTAGTTTTACCTAATAATTATTTTTTCAATAATATTAAAGAAATATATTTCAATAAAGATGGCAATATAAATCAAGCAAATCATATTGGTCTCATTGCACCCAAAAAGAAATATACCCTTATTTTTCATCTTGGAGCTGGTGATTATGAGTTTAAATAAAAAAGGTTTTACTTTGATTGAAAGTCTTTTTGCTTTTAGTATCTTTACTACTGTTATTATTCTATTAGTGTCTTTATATGTAACAAATTCAAAAACAAACATCAAAGTCAATCAAGAATACGAAACTTATCAGTCAAAGAAACAACAAATAGAATATACACTTAATTTAGATGAAGGAATAGAGACATGTCTAAAAAAGGCTTTACATTAGTAGAAGTATTATTGAGTTTATCTATCACATTACTTATTGTTTTAAACTGTTCATTACTAGTGAAAGTTTTAAAAATTTCTAATCAATCAAAATATATCGATACATCGCTAGAAAATGCAATATTTTCACTTAGTAATGAACTTATAACGGCTAAAAATATAGAATATGGTGATAGTTTAAGTTTTCTCGATGAAAATGATGATTCTCATAAAATAATACTACAAAATAAACGACTCGTTATTACACCTGGACATCATATTTTATATCATGACATTGATTCTGTATATTTTGAAAATACGAATGGATTTATCAAAATAAATTTAATGAGTAATAATAAAGAATATCAATTTATTGTAGGTAGTGATTATGAAAAAAAAGAAGAATAACGGAAATGTTCTACAAATCACCCTTATTTTATTGCTCATGCTTTCTCTTAATATATTTTCATTATGTCATTTGACAATTCTAAATAGTCAAGGTTTTCAATCTATGAAACAAACGAATGATATAAGACTACTTAAAAATATACTTATTGCAAATTATAAATACGAAAATCAAAATAGTATTTTATTAAGTAATTATTTAGCACTTGAAAATTACACAATTTCGTATACTGTTGATGATATGGGAGATTATTTTTTAATAGAAACAAGATTAAAAAATGATCGATATAAACTCAATATCACATTTTATCTTGAATTGGATAAAGAAAAAAATGTTATAAAAAAAGTAGAATAAATTGTTATTCTACTGAAGATATGGATTATTTAATTTTTCTTGTATTAAAGTTGTCAATTCACCGTGTCCAGGATATATTTCATAATCATCTTTTATTTCTTTGATTTTTTTTATACTATTTCTTGTGTCTGTTGAAGATGATGTTGGAAAATCAAATCTACCAATTCCATTTTTAAACAAAACATCTCCTGAAAAAATAACATGGTAATTTTTTAAGATGATAAAGCATGAACCAATTGTATGTCCTGGCAAATGTAAAAATTCAAAATGAAAGTCACCAATATCTATATTCTTATCAACAGCTGTTACTTTAGATTTAATTTTTAATTCACCGTAATAGTTAGATAAATTTAATTGATCATTGTAAATCATTTCATAATCATCTTGATGAATATAAACAGGGCAATTATATTTTTCTACTAATTCATCTATAGCTCCAATATGATCAAAGTGACCATGTGTTAATAAGATAGCAGTTAATTGTAAATTATTTTGTGTTAAATAATTTATAAGTAGCTCAGCCTTATCCCCTGGATCAATTAGAATCGAATGATTATTATTTTCTATCAAATAACAATTTGTTGACATTATTCCAAGTACAAATTTTTTAATAATTAATCTTTCCATAAAATATTCTCCAATAAAAAAATAAGCCTAAGCTTATTTTTTTTCTTTGTGTACAGTTTTTTTATTGCATCTAGGGCAATATTTATTTACTTCCATTCTATCTGGATGATTTCTTTTATTTTTAGTGTTGATATAATTTTCTTCTCCACATTCTGTACATTTTAAAATGATATTATCTCTCATGATTACACCTCCGCATCACTAAAACTTTCTTAAATATAATAACATATTAATTAATGAAATACTAGCATTTTTTTAATTTAAACCATATTTTTCTACATATTTATCAACAACTTGATGTGCAATAATTGGTGCAGATGAATCAGCACCCGATGAAGAACGATCTTCTCTAAATGCAATACTAGCAAATGCAACTAATGGTTTACTATCTTCTGTTGCTGAAATATAACCAATTTGTAGATGGTTTGGGTGGTCAACATTTGAATTACCATCATATTTTTCAGCTGTTCCTGTCTTACAATAAACAGCATATGGCTTTTCTGACCAATACGTATGTGATGTTCCATCTGTTCTTGTAACACATGCGCGCATTCCAGCTTTTATTTGTTTAAATGCATCTGCCTGTGAAGAAACATCATCTTGAATATTTGTTTTAAATTTATATGTTGTATATCTATTTCCTTCTCCATCACTTTTAAATGATTCAATAAGGAAATGAGGTTGAACTTTTTTACCCATATTAGCAAGGGTACATGTATATTGTGCCAATTGAATTGGAGTATATGTGTCATATTGTCCGATACATGCATCTAATAAATGCCCAGGGGCAGTATCTCTTCCTTTATATCCGTCACTTTCATTTGGAACATCCAATCCAGTTTTAACACCTAAACCTAATTCACCAAAATCCCTTCTGATAGTAGAGAGCGTTTTGACAAAACGATTGAGATCAACATTTAAAGCGCCATGAGGTACATATTCAACACCAGCTAACTTCATAGCAATTCTAAACATATAAACATTTGATGACCAAGCAAGCGCATCTATTTCATTAATATTTCCCATTGTTTTATATGATTTTTTAGCTTTTGTAGAACCTTTAAACCAAAGCGGCTCATCTACAAAATAAGTATTAGGAACAATGATATTTTCTTTAAATCCTGTATATAATGTACCCGCTTTTGAAGTAGAACCAATTTCTACCGCTTCTAAAAAGTTACCTGTAGAAATATCTTTGACCTCACCAGTTTCTTTGTTAATTTCTTTAGCTGACATAACTAAAATTTCTCCATTATTAGGATTCATCATTACAAAATACATTTTATTGAAATAAGTATTAAAGCTATTACATGTCGTTAATTCATTAGTAATAAGTTCATCAGCAAAAGATTGTAACTCTAAATCAATAGATAAGCGAATGTTATCTCCTTTTTCACCATTAACATTATTTGTGATAATAGGATCACCATTACTATTATATTTAACAGAATATGATGAATTTGATGCTTTTAAAATATCTTCATATTGTTTTTCTAAACCACTTGTACCGACTCGTGAATTACCAGTATACCCTTTTGCAAGTAATTCTGTTTTTAATTCCGTAGGCAATCCTTGTCTTTTAGTTGTTAATTTTCCAACCAACGCGCCAAGTTGACCATCCACCATTGATTGACGAGACCACCCACTACTTATTTGAATACCTTTTAAAATATTTGTATTTTCTCCTATAACACTAGCTTCTTCGACTGTAATCCCTTCTACTAAAGTTACAGAACCTGTTTTACATCGTTTCATTAAATATTCAAAACGTGTTTGTTCTATTTCATCCTGTGTCATATTTTGATATATATATTCCATAGATAATTTAGAAACAATCAAATTGGTTTTTGCCTTAGAATAATCAGCATCATCAGGATTTTCTATTTTTAATTTTTTTAACTCTTTGTCACTTAACAAAGATTCTGCTAATTTTTCATGAGCAATAATAAAATAATCTTTTATATTTCTTTCAGTAATGTTATTAACGTTATTTTTAGAAAAGTCAATTGTAATTTTTTCACTTAAAAATTTTGCAATATACGTAATTTCTTTATCTGTAATTTTCTTAGGTGCATAATAATCAACACAAATAACATTTTGATTACCCATGATTTTTGTATAATTACGATCATAGATTTCTCCACGCGGTGCATCATTTGTATATGTTGTACTTCCATAAGTTTCCAGTTTAACTTCTAATGTATCAGCTTGAGTTAATTGTACATAAGCCAATCTAACAATTAAAATAAAAATTAAAACAAGTGTCACAGCAATTAATTCAATTAATCTTTTAGATACAATTATATCAGATTTACTATTTTGATATTTCTTTTCTTCATTAAATCCATGAAATCTTACAGTAGCAGTTTTTTTGTTAAAAAACTTTGGCATATTTTTCCTCCTTCCTTGAACAATTATATTATACTTTAGATTATTAGTAAATTTGAATTAATCGATAATATAAATTTATTTAACATATTTAACATATTTAAAATAGCAGCAATTGCTGCTATTTACTCATCATCAACTGATAATATTGCCATGAAAGCTTCTTGTGGAATTTCAACACTTCCAACTGCCTTCATTCTCTTTTTACCTTCCTTTTGTTTTTCTAGAAGTTTCTTTTTACGCGAAATATCTCCACCATAACATTTAGCAAGGACGTTTTTACGCATTGCCTTAATTGTAGTTCTTGCAATGATCTTACCTTGTAATGCTGCTTGTACAGGAACTTCAAACATTTGTTTTGGAATGATTTCTTTTAATTTTTCACAAATTACTTTTCCTCTTGAATAAGCAAAATCTTTATGAACAATAGATGATAAAGCATCTACAACATCACCATTTAATAAAATATCCATTTTTTGTAATTTACTTTCTCGATATCCTATTAATTCATAATCAAATGAGGCGTATCCCTTTGTACTAGATTTCAATTTATCAAAGAAATCATAAACAATTTCTGATAAAGGAATATTATAAATAATATTACGACGTGTTTCATCAATATAATCTATATCAACATATTCTCCTCGTTTTGATTGACATAGTTCCATGATAGATCCAATATACTCATTTGGAGTCATAATTGAAGCTTTTACATAAGGTTCTTCAATATAATTTATTACTTGTGGAGATGGCATCATTGCAGGATTGTCAATTTCAACCATTGTTTTATCTGTTAAAAATACTTTATAAATAACAGATGGTGCAGTAGCAATAAGTTCTAAATCAAACTCTCTTTCTAATCTCTCTTGAATAACATCCATGTGTAATAATCCTAAAAAACCGCATCTAAAACCAAATCCTAATGCTTGCGATGTTTCTGGTTCAAAGACAAGAGACGAATCACTAAGTTGTATTTTTTCCAATGCTTCTCGTAAATTTTTATACTTAGAATTATCAACTGGATATAATCCACAATAAACCATAGGATTTAACTTTCTATACCCTGGCAATTGCTCATGACTTTCATTTTCTAAAGTTGTTATTGTATCCCCTACATGAACATTTTGAATAGATTTAATAGAAGCTGATATCCATCCAACTTCCCCACAAACTAATTTATCTTTTTTAACTTCCGCAGGAGTTCTTACACCTAATTCAGTTACTTCGTAAGTAGCTCCTGTAGCCATAAATTTAATTGTATCTCCAACCTTTATAGATCCTTCTTTAATTCTAACGAATACAACAACACCTCTATAGCTATCATAAAATGAATCAAAAATAAGTGCTTGAGTAGGATGGTTAATATTCCCACTTGGTGCAGGAACCTCTTTAACAATCATCTCTAACACATCTTCAACGTTTAAGCCACTTTTAGCCGAGATACGAGGTGCATGGTCTGCAGGTAATCCAATAACATCTTCGATTTCTTGAATAACATGTTCAGGGTTTGCACTAGGTAAATCCACCTTATTTATAACTGGTAAAATTTCCAAATCATTATCTAAAGCCAAATAGACATTTGCCAATGTTTGTGCTTCCACACCTTGTGCTGCATCTACAACTAACACTGCTCCTTCACATGCAG